>ENA-OQEB01000013-OQEB01000013.1-human-gut-metagenome-genome-assembly--contig:-NODE-13-length-71257-cov-6.335091_pt1 | contig 71257 bp, 67 predicted proteins | sample MGYA00242787_ERZ504619 | MGnify/ENA primary metagenome ERZ504619 (study PRJEB26092, sample SAMD00036317) | human gut metagenome | host: Homo sapiens | study: EMG produced TPA metagenomics assembly of... | reverse complement strand
CGCGGACGTCAAAATCCACGCGGCATTTCCAGAATCAAGCTGACCCATGTCACCCTCCTCTTTCTTTCTTTTGAGTTCACATTTCCGGCCCATCGTATGGGGCTGACAAAACGGTATGGAACGCCGCCCGCGTTTTGAAAACGTTACGACGTGTTACAGCAAGGTAACGCCATCTCGCCATTACGTCAACCGAAAACGGCGGAATAAAGCGGCTGGCACGTTTTGTTTCAGATTACGCACCGCTCTCAGGCCAAACCACTATCAGCCCATTTTTCAGCGTATCTGCCTTATGTATGGCAGATTTGGAGGACTGACACGAGACATTTCGCTCATATATGGCACTCTCACTCGCAAAAAAGGTGCTTTCGGGGGTAAACATATACCTTCTAAGTCGACTTTCTCCAAAAGCATCTGCCATATATAAGCGAGAAACCAGCGGACGAACCGGCAAATCTGCCATATATAGGCGAAATAGGACTGGTCGGGGGTAAAAAGAAAGCCTCCCACGCGGGGAGGCTTTCTCGGGAGCGCAATCAGCTCAGGCGAGGATGCCGTCGACGAAGCTTCCGGATCGAACGGGGCGAGATCGTCCGGACCTTCGCCAAGGCCGACGAGCTTGACGGGCACGCCAAGCTCCTTCTGCACGGAAATCACAATGCCACCCTTTGCGGAGCCGTCGAGCTTGGAGAGCACCACACCGGTAATGCCGATGGCTTCGGCGAACACCTTGGCCTGGGTCATGCCATTCTGGCCGGTGGTGGCGTCGAGCACGAGCAGCACCTCGTCGACCGGAAGGTTCTTTTCGGTAACGCGGCGGATCTTGCCGAGCTCGTCCATGAGGTTCGCCTTGTTCTGCAGGCGGCCCGCAGTGTCGATGATGAGCACGTCGGCGTTCTCTTCCTTGGCCTTGGCACTGGCCTCGAATGCGACGGACGCCGGATCGGCGCCGTCCTTGTCGGAACGCACGACCGGGACACCGACCTTGGCACCCCAAGTTTCCAACTGGTCGGCGGCCGCCGCGCGGAAGGTATCGGCAGCGCCCAACATGACCTGCTTGCCTTCGGAAACAAGCAGGCGGGAAGCTTGCCCGCAGTGGTGGTTTTGCCCGTGCCGTTCACGCCGACCATGATGATGACGCTTGGTTTGTTGGCACCCTCCTTATTGGCATTGAGGCGGCGATCCGTGTCAGTGCCTACGAGCTTCAACAGCTTGTCCTTCAGCGCGGCACGCACTTCGGCCGGATCGGACTGGCCTGCGATTCGGGCGTCGTTGCGCAGTTCCTCGACGAGCTGTTCGCTGGCTTCCGCACCCACGTCGGCAAGCAGAAGGGTGTCTTCGACGTCTTCCCAGTCGGCTTCGGAAAGCTGATCCTTCGCAAGAATGTTGAACAGAGCCTTGCCGAACGGATTGCCGGATTTCGACAGGCGCGCCTTAAGACGCTGCATGCGCGTGCCGGCGGATTCGGGGGTTTCATGAACCGGTTCGGGCTTGGCTTCGGTGGCTGGTGCAGGAGCTGCCGTTTCGGAAGAGGAAGCTTGAGCTGAGGACTTCTGCTGACTTTCAGCCGGAGCTTTTTCAGCTGCATCAACATTGGAATCAACGGACGGCTTCACCGTGGAAGAATCAGCCGCAGCCGACTTTGCTTCCGCAGCAAGACGGGCGTCAGCCTTGGCTTTCGCATCCTCCGTGGACTTATCGACGGCGTTCTTGCGGGTCTTACCGAGCCACCAACCGCCAATCACCAGAATTGCCGCGATAACGACAACGGCGACAATCGCAATAATCACATTCGTATCCATGACTCCAGCCTAAAAAGCGCAACGGACACACCGGCTCCGCCCCGCGGACGCACCACGAATGTCCGATTCTGCAGAATCGGACAACGAACCGTCCAAATACCGAGCCCAAGTGTCCGATTCACCAGAATCGGACAACCAGACGTCACAAAACATGCGTTACGTGTCCGATTCGGGAGAATCGGACAAACACAAGCCCATATACGTATCACGGTTGACCGATTCTGCAGAATCGGACAACAAACCATCCGAATCCGACGTGCAGATGACCGATTCGGGAGAAACGGACAAGTAGACAACGCCATACGCACCACAGTTGTCCGATTCACCAGAATCGGACAGACTATCCACGGGGCATGAAAAACTGGACGGCATGGCCAATACATCCAGAATGACGTCGTATCAGCGGCGCGAGCAGCTCATCGAAATCGGTCGTTCGCTGTTCGCGTCGAAGGGGTTCGAAGCAGTGAGCGTGGAGGAGATCGCCGCCACCGCGAAAGTGTCGAAACCCATTGTGTACGAGCATTTCGGAGGCAAAGAGGGCCTGTACGCTGTGGTGGTGGACCGTGAGATGCGCGCGCTTACCGACACGCTCGTCAACGCGCTCTCCGACCCACAAGCGCACCCCCGTCAAATCGTGGAACGCACGGCGCTGGCACTGCTCACCTATGTTGAGGAGAATGCTGAAGGATTCCGCGTGCTCACCCGCGATTCGCCGAAAACCGATCCGGCCAGCTCGTTCAATTCGCTTTTGGGAGACATCGCCCTGCGCGTGGAAGACATTCTCGCCGAAGCGTTCAAACGCCAGCATCTGCCGGCCAAGGGCGTGCCATACTACGCGCAGATGCTCATCGGCATGACCGTATATACCTGCCAGTATTGGGCGGACCAGCGCAAACTCAGTAAAGAGCAGATTGCCGCGCACATCGTGAATCTGGCCTGGCATGGCTTGAGCCGCATGGAAGCCAAGCCGGAACTGCGTTTCGAAAGCGACAAAGCCACAAAAGAGGCGGAAAAGCAGGAAAGGCGCGAAATCAAGGAAATCGCAAAACGCGAGCGCAAGGCCGCAAAAGAGGCACAATCACAAAACAATACGGAAAGCCCAGCCGAGCAGAACGCTGAACAGAATACCGAACAAGACGCAGCCGGAAGCCAAGGCACGCAAGCCGAACAGCAGTCGTAACAACCCAGCCGCCCCCAGTCATCGCAAGCATCGCAGCCCACGCCAGCAGGCGCCAGACGCAGGAATCGAACAGTGCCCACAACAGGGGAATCGCAAGCATCGCACAAGCCAACAAGCATCGACGAAAACTTACAAATTGTCAACAACGGTACCCTTAAGGGAAATTTCAGGTGCAGATTGCGCTATTCAGGGTGCCTATTGCGTACAAACCGTTCCCCTGAAGCAAACAAGGTGCTACGTTAGTTTCGTTACGCAGTGACCACGCGCCGCGCGCGGCAGGTCACCTCGTCCTACCAAGGAAGACTATGCAGGAGAAGAAGACGCTCACCTTCGTGGTGCCCGCGTACAACATGACCGAATATTTGGAACGATGCGTCATGTCGTTAATCGCAGCGAAGCGCAACGACGACATCGAAGTGCTGATCGTGGATGACGGCTCGTCCGACGGCACGCTGGAAATGGCACAGAAATTCGAAGCCCGCTATCCAGCATCGTGCGCGCCATCCACCAAGAGAACAAGGGGCATGGCGGAGCCGTCAACACCGGCATCGCGGCGGCAAGCGGCATGTACGTGAAGGTTGTTGACGCCGACGATTGGGTTGGCCCCGAATCGCTCGAACAGGTCATGGCCGTGCTGCGCGAAGAGGCCGATTCCACCGAGCCGATCGACATGCTCGTCACCAATTATGTGTATGACAAGGTTGGCAAACGCAACAAGCATGTGGTGAACTTCCGCCATGCCATGAAGGCCGGCGAGCGCCTGACCTGGAACGATCTTGGGCATTTCGGCTTGGCTGAATACATTCTCATGCACGCGCTGACGTACCGCACCGCCGTGGTGCGAGAGTCCGGCATGCAGCTGCCGGAGCACACGTTCTACGTGGACTTCATTTACGCGTACCAACCGTTCCCGTGGGTGAAGACCATGAAGTATTTGGATACGCCGTTCTACCACTATTTCATCGGGCGCGACGGGCAGAGCGTGCAGACCGATGTGATGATCCGCCGCGTCGACCAGCTGCGCCTCGTCAACCAGTGCATGGTGCGTGCAACTCCGGAACGCGGCACGGTGCCGGACGGCCTGTACCGTTATATGATCCACTTCCTGGCGATTGAAAGTTCCGTGGCAAGTGTGTTCATGATTTTGTCTCGCGATCCGGAAAATTATGAGAAGAAAAAGGATATGTGGGACGACATTAAGGCGTACTCCCCCACTATTTACAAGGATGTGCGTAAGAAGGCCATGTCTCGTGCGTTGAATTTGCGCGGGTCGATCGGTCGTTTCGTGATTCGCAAGGGGTATTTCGTGGCGGAACACGTCGTCGGGTTCAACTGATCGCGATTTCCGACGATTTGATGGTCAATCGACGGTCTAGATAGCACTATCTGCCTTATATATGGCAGATGCCCTTGATAGCAAGGTGACTTAGAGGTATATTTTTACCCCCGAAGTCGCCTTGTTACCAAGCACGAGTGCCATATATAAGCGAAATGCCTCGTGTCAGCTCTCGAAATCTGCCATATATAAGCGAGATATGGGCAAAAACTGACGTACGAGAATGCGGATGCAGTCGTGAGGCTGTTGGGAGCAGCACTGACGCTTCCAACAGCCTGCGTTCATGCGGAATGCTCCGAGCGCGGAAACCTTGGCTCATTGGGACGGGTTTTGCCGAATTTCGGGGCTTTATGCTTAGTTCCAGCGGTCGGACATGGCGAAACTGTTGTGCATGAGATTGCTGGACGTGTAGAGCACGTCGTTGAGCAGTTTCGTAACGTGAGTGCGCAAATATTCCGCCATTTCTTCGTTGGACTGCTGCAGTTTTGCGATAATTGCAATACTTGCGTTTTCCGCAATCTCTGCGGCCCCTGCACGCTCTTGCGATTCGGACGCGCTCGTTTGCGCGGACATCTCACGCAATTCGGCATCAGTACGTTCCACCAGACGATGGCCGTAAGCGCAGGCCGATTCCGCAAATCCTTCGATCGCATTGCTGGTTTCGTAGAAATGCGCGTCGCGAGCGCGGCGATCAAACGGTTCGCCCAGTACAGGTTGCCGGTCGAGACTTCCGGCGTGGTGTCACGCAGGTAGGCGGGCGTATCGTCGACGTTCGCATAGAACGGCGTGGCCGCGGTGAAGGGGCCGGAACCGTATGAGATCCACATGATCGAACGGCTTGCCTCCGGCGCGTACGGACGAATCTGCATGGCCACCATATGCCCGGTGCGGTTGATGCCGATCGGACGGTAGCGATGGCGGCTTTCCGGCGTCCCGAGCGTACCGTACGGATCGTAAGGGGTCCCCTCGAAGTGTGCACTCATCAGGAAGTCGACGTCTTCGAGCGTCACAGCGTTCTCAGGCACACGACACCACGGAATATCGTCGGATGCGGGCGTGTAGCGGGCGGCCGGCGAATCCCAGTCCTCGCTTGGATTGAGGTGGCGCTGCATATACCAGGCACGTGGCGTGTTGTAGATGCGGTCTTTGGTGGTGGCGGTGCCGAAAGCCGTGCGCGGATTGAAATGGTTGTGACCCAGCGCCGCGCCGCTACTGCTATTGCCGCCACCGTTCATGCCGCCGTTTCCGAAAGCGCTCGTCGACTGGAATCCGAAGCCGCTACTCGCACCCGCGCTCATAGTGCGGTCAAGGTGGTGCGCGTCCATGAATTCGCGCAGATCGGCACTGCACATGAACTCGCGTTGGGTGCTGAAGCGTCGTCGAAGTCGAAATCGTCGGTGCCGAGCTGGTTGGGGATGGTCGCATAGCAGTCGTCCGGCACGCGGCGGGCGATCCAATGGTGCCCGCCGATTGTTTCGACGTACCAGATTTCGTTTACGTCGGAAATGATGATGCCGTTCGATTCGTAGGTGCCGTATGTTTCAAGCAGTTCGGCGAGACGTGCGACGCCTTCGCGCGCCGTGGTTACGTAAGGCAGCACAAGGGTGATGATGTCTTCCTCTCCGATTCCGCCCGGAATTTCAGGGGTATCAGCGGCTTCGTTCGCCGGTTGCAGTTCAACGAGCGGATCAGCGGCTAGCACGCGCTCGTTGACTGCGATGGTTTCAGTGGCGCTCATCGCCACATTGTGCTCGTTGACGCCCGCTTCCGCGAGAATTCCGCGATTCGGCAGCACGTTCGGCACGATGCTGTATCGGCATGGATTGTCTGGAAGGTCAATTTCGACATGACTGAGCACACTGCGGTAATGTCTCGGCTGGTCTTGCGGTGCTACCGCAATGAATTTCTTGGGATCGTAACGTCCGGAACCGGAATCATCGTCGCGTGCGATGATGGTGGAGCCGTCGTAGCTGGCTTTCTTGCCTACAAGAATCGTGGTACATGACATGCGTTCCACTGTACGAGCAGATATGCAGAAATGATATTGCGATTCGCGGGAATTCGATGATGATTCGGCAATGACTTGGTGATAATCCACGTTTTTCGTTACTTACAACTGATTTGTGTGGCGTTTTGCGTAAATATGCTGTATACTGTCTCTCTGTTGCCCCTCTAGCTCAACGGTTAGAGCAGCGTCCTTTTAAGTCGTGGGTTGTGGGTTCGAATCCCACGGGGGGCACATGCGAAAAGCCTCGGAAGTCAATGTTTTCAACGGTTTCCGAGGCATTCTTGTTTCTGCAGCCTAATGGATCAAAGGCCGCAGCCCAGCATTTACCCGATACATTCACTGCTATAGGCATCACAGACTCGGCATCATTTCACGACCGTCCGCAACGCATCTTGCGCCCATCAAACAGCATTAGAGACAGTTTCGACATGCGCTCAGACGCGAATTCCGTAGTTTGAGGTACACTGGAGCATATTCGAACAAACGTTCGTATTTTCGGGAATTCTGGGGAATTCCCCACTATATACAGTGAGGAAACTCACGACACACCACTACCTGTAGTGTGTATGCTAGATAGTGGCTTGCGTAAGCGAGCATAACCGAAGAACGTGGCCGACACGGCTTTCGCAAACGACGGAAGCCATTTTTGCATAGGGAGGAAATCGAATGACCGTGACCGTCTTCACCAATCCGAGCAACCCGCAATGCGAAGCCACCGAACAAGAGCTCGCAAAGCTGGGCGTGCGTTACGACACCGTTGATCTGACGAAGAACCCGTCCACCTTCGAACAGATCAAAAACGCTGGCTTCAAGCAGATTCCGGTCGTCATCTCACCGAACTCCTCATGGAGTGGACATAGGCCGGATCTCATCCGCCAGCTCGCGCAAAGCTTCGCCGCCTAAGCGCGTAGAAGTCGCAGGGCACCGAGTCCACAAAGGCAGTGCGGGCACAGGTCACATGCAGCCGTGCACGGCGCAACCAATAGCGGACGCACCATACACGTTCTTCCACAAAGCTTCGCCATCTACCCATAAAGCAGTCATCCATAAAACAGTCAGACACTACATGCGGCTGGCCGTGGACGGGTCGAGCGTCATGGTCTGGAACCGATTGGCCATGAAGTCGTCGTCGAAATACGTGGCGAAGAATTGCGAAACGGGCGAATCCTGCGCAATACCCGCCATACGCGAATACCAGGAATCCAGCGCCATCAACGTCATCACGCCGTCAACGAAAATCAGCGCGAAACACACCGCCGTCAACGTATAGCGAATCTTCCACGGAATACGCTGAATCATCGCAAGCAAATGCGGCAGAATCAGCTTCACCCACACCAAGCCAAGTATTCCCCAGAAAAACATGTATTTGCCGGATGTGCGCCCATCAATCGACAGCCATTGACCCGTGTAATCCCACGCGCGAATACCGAACGCAACCTCCATGAACCAGCTGGTGAAATATTCGAACGCGCCGCCAATCACCGCGCTGGCGCAGAAGATCAGCATCCAATTCGACCGCCACAAGTGGTTGAGCAATACCGTCAGGATCACCGCGCCAAAGCCGTAGATCGGCGAGAACGGCCCCCACAAAAATCCGGCGCGATCCTGCCATTCGCCGAACAGCACATAGTGGTATAGCGTCTCCACTACCAGACCGAACACGCATCCGACCACAAACAGCCAAAACAGGTTGAAGAAATCAAGCGAAATATAGCCCTTGCCGGTCAGATCACGGCCGGCCATACCCTTCGAAACAGCCGTCTCATACTCGCTGCGCGCATCCAAACGACGAAGCGCGAACTGCAAACGTCGCTCCTCGCGCAGCGACGGATCAGCCGTGATATGCAACGCAACCAATACAAGCAGCTGCACGGTCGGACTGATCAGATTCACACCCAAACCCTGCAACGACAACGACAATAGGCCTTCCGCAAGCGTGAGCGGAATCATCAGATACGTCCATTGCGCGATATGCCGACGCTTGTTGAGAATCAGCAGCATGCCGAAAATCGCAAGGCATGCGGTGGAGACCAGCAGCACTGCAGCATGAATGACCGACAGAATAGTGGTGAGATTCAGCGCGCCAAACGCCAGTTTGCCGGAAAGCGCGGCGTGGATTGCATACAGGCAGGAAATCACGATGATCGGCAACGTCACCACGCCTTCGACCAGCATGACGATGCCGTAAATACGTGCAATCAGCGGCAGCCTGCGGTCAGCAGGATTGCCGTCATCTTCCGCCGATTGCGATTGCGCAATGATGCCGGCCTCTTCGATTGCTGCGATTTCGGTTTCGTCGGCGATGGCCTCGCTCACATCTTCAATCTTGCTCATGCTTGTTCGTCCTTCCCTGCACAACGCTACCAAAACCCGATCGCAGTGCGCTACACGAGATGATTGTTTGCGCGCAACGCGCACAACCTGCGATTTCTGCCTGCGCAAGTCACATGTCATCCCGCAATCACAAGATGCGCAGACAGCAGACTCGACTTGCGCAGACACAGAAGGCAAGTTGCGCGGTCTCCAACAGCAAGATTCACAGTCCTGCCGCGGTTTGTCGTGTTTATTTCAGTCATGGACGGAGCGCATTTACGCCTGTGCCCAAATTTGTCCGAGAGCGGGTATTACGATACGGGAAGCGTAGCGCTACGAATAACGTATCGCTACGCGCGAACACGGTCGAACATCCATTGGACTGGGGAGACAATGCGCAACGTACTGCAGATTCTGCGTCGTGACCTCAAACGACTCGTCACCGTACCTGCCGCCTGGGTCATCATGATCGGTATAACCATCATTCCGCCGCTGTACGCATGGTTCAACATCTACGGATTCTGGAATCCGTATGGCAATACCCAAGGCATCAAAGTTGCCGTGGCCAACGTCGACAAAGGCACCGACAACGCCCTGCTCGGCAAAGTGAACCTCGGCGACCAGATCGAAGACACGCTGAAAGACAACGACCAGCTTGGCTGGGAATTCATGGGCAAGGCCGAAGCGATGGAAGCGGTACAGTCCGGCGACTGCTATGCGGCGATCATCATCCCCTCCGATTTCAGCGAGGATCTCGCCAACGTCGTGACCGACAGCAAGAACCGGCCGACGCTGGAATACTATGTCAACGAAAAATCGAGCCCGATCTCCCCGAAAATCACCGACCAAGGCGCGACCACCGTTGATCGTACCGTCAACAACACCTTCGTCTCCACCGTCAGCGAAGTACTCACTAAAGCCGTGAACTCCGCGAATGACACCATCAACGGCAAAACCAACTCCTTCGTCAACGAAACCACAGCAGAACTCGACAAAACCCAGAAGAACGTAAGCCTCATCCGCTCCACCATCGAAGATCTTGACGCACAGCTCGCCAACGTGCCGCAACAAACGCAATCCGCCCGTCAGGCAATGAACGACGTGCAGCTGGCCGCAGCAAGTGCGGGCAAGGGACTGGCGAACACCGCCACCGCCATCGGCACCGCACAAAACGGCCTCAATACCTTCACGTCCAACGCCAACACCGCTTTGGAAAACGGTTCCGGCCTGATTTCGCAGGCCGCCAGCGACACCACCACCAGCATCAACAAGGTGACCACGGCCGTCTCGTCCGCAAGCGGCACCGCACAGCAGGCCGTCAGCAACATGCAAAGCGTGACCGACAGCAACGCCCGGCTCATCGAGAAGCTCAAGAACGTCAGCGACAACGCACAGTACCAAGACATCATCAAGAAGCTCGAAGACACCAACAACACGGCCGCTGGCACGCTCAACGACCTCAAAACGTTGAGCGAGAACACACAATCCACGTCCGACAGCGTGTCCAAACTCGCCACCGACTTCAACACCAGCACGCAAAATTCGCTGAAAAGCATGGGAGATGCCCGCAACACGTTGAATTCCGGTGCGCTCCCCCAGCTCAACTCCGGTCTGAGCTCGCTCGCCATGACCGCCGGCACACTGTCCGGCACCGTAACCAGCCAGACCACCGTGGTCAACCAGACCTCCGCCGTGCTCGACCAACTCGACCAGGTGGCGAACGACACCCGCACCACGCTGCAGAACACCGACAAGCAGCTCGAGCAGGTGGAGAACAAGCTCATCACCGTCAGCACCGACCTGAAAGCGCTCGGCAGCGTTGACATGCTGAAAAGCCTGACCGGCGACAGCTCCCTTAACACGGAGAAAATCGCTTCGTTCATGCAGTCCCCCACGGTGATCGACACGAAAAACGTGTATCCGATGAACTCCTACGGTTCCGGCATGGCTCCGCTCATGACCAACCTGGCCCTGTGGGTGGCGCGTTCGCCTTCGTGGTGATCTTCAAGGTGGAGGTCGACGATGAAGGCCTCGAAGACCTCGACTTGACCACTTCCGAAAAATATTTCGCCCGCTACATGCTGCTCGGCATCATGGGCGCCATCCAAGGCGCGATCACCACCATCGGCAACCTCATCATCGGCGTGCAGACGGTGAACGCGCCGCTGTACATACTTACCGGCGTCATCACGTCGCTGGTATATCTGAGCATCACCTTCGCGCTGTCGACCTCGTTCATGCATATTGGCAAGGGACTGTGCGTCGCGCTGATCATCGTGCAGATTCCGGGCGCTTCCGGCCTGTATCCGATTGAGATGATGCCGAAATTCTTCCGCATGGTCTACCCGTTCGTACCATTCAGTTATTCGATTGACGCGTTCCGTGAGACGATTGCCGGCTTCTACGACGGGCATTGGCTCAAGTCGATTGGCGCGCTACTGATGTTCGCCGTGGTCGCGTTCTTCATCGGACTTGCGATTCGCCCGCTGCTGGTCAATCTCAACCGCCTGTTCGCCCGTCAGATCAAGGAAAGCGACATGATCATCGGCGAGGAGGTACAGCTTCCGGAACGCGGCTACAACGTGTCCCAGGCCATTCAAGTGCTCGCCGATAAGGGCGGCTACCGTGAGGCGATCGAGGAACGTGCGAGCCGCTTCGCCGAACTGTATCCGAAGCTCAAGCGTGGCGCGCTGGTTGCCGGTTTCATTGTGCCGGTGATTCTGGTGCTGATCTTCTCCTTCACCAACGGCGAGAAGATCGTGGTGCTTGCCACCTGGATCATCTGGGTGCTGCTCATCATCGGATTCCTGATGGTCATCGAATATATGCGTTTCAGCCTGCAACGCCAGGTGGAACTCGGCAGCCTCAGCGACGAAGCGATTCGCGAACAACTGGTGGAACGCCAAGCTGCAAGGCTGCGCCGCAAGAAGCGTGCGCAACAAATCAGGCGAGACAAGCTGATGCGCAAGGCACAACGAAGAAAACACGAAACCAAACAGGCGATCGCCAACGTCGCAGACACCAGCCAAGCCGATGCCGACGGCATCGCAACACTGGTACAGGCCATGAACGCGACCGGCAACACCGGCACAGCGAGCAACACCAATCCCAACGGTAACAGCGAAAGGAGCAACGCATGAAAAACATCTGGAAACTGTTCGTCGGCGACGTTCGACGCCTGACCAGCAACATCGTCTCCATCATCATCGTCATCGGACTGGTGGTAATTCCTGGCCTGTTCTCCTGGTTCAACGTGAGCGCAAGCTGGGATCCATTCGCCAACACCGGCAATCTGAAATTCGCCGTCGCCAACGACGATGAAGGCTACAAGTCCGATCTCATTCCCGTGAAGATCAGTATCGGCGATCAGGTGGTCAACACCTTGCGCGCCAACGACCAGATGGACTGGACCTTCACCACCAAAAAAGAGGCCATCGACGGCACCAAATCCGGCAAATACTATGCAGCAGTGGTGATTCCGAAGGATTTCAGCACCCGCATGATGACATTCTTCACCGCGGACGGCGACCATGCCACACTCACCTACTACAACAACGAGAAGAAGAACGCACTCGCTCCGAAGATCACCGGCCAGGGAGCCGACACCGTGGCAGCACAGATCAACGAAATGTTCTCCGCAACGTTGACGAGCACCGCGCTCAACATCGCCTCGCAGCTGGCCGATGAGCTTGACAAACCGAAATCGCAGGCCACGCTCACCAACTTCAGCAACAATATGAACAACTTCGCGAACACGCTGAACGACACGTCATCCGCGTTGACCACGTTCAGCTCGCTGACGTTGAGCGCGCAGAACCTGCTCGACAGCTCCAACAGCCTGCTTTCCAACGTGAGCGGCAGCGCGAAGAACGCCGTCAACGAGCTCAAACAGTCGAAGAACGGCATCAACGATCTGACCGGAGCCGTCAAAACCAGCACGAATGCGCTCAGCACCGCGTTGAGCAGCTCGTCGAACAGCTTCGGCGCTGTCTCCACCGATATTGACAGCGTATTCAACAATGCGGGCACCCAAGCCGGCAATACGGCCACCGCCCTGCGCAATCAGGCTGCGAACGTATCCAAGCAGGCGCAAGGCTATCAGAACATCTACGATGCCCTCGACGAGCTCAGCAACAACAATCTGGTGCCGGAAGTCGCGAAAATCGCCATCAATCATCTCAAAACCAACGTGGGCGCGACCATTACGCAACTCAACGATCTAGCGAACTCACTCAACACCAGCGCCGACAATATCGACGCGAAAGTGAGCGACACCACAGCCGACCGCGAGCGCGTGAGCCAGCTTGCCCAGCAGGCGAAGGCCTCCATCGACGGCATCAAAACCGATTTCGACAGCCAGCTCAAGCCGCAGCTCAACGACATTTCCGATTCGATCAGCAGCACGGCCACCGCACTGAGCAGCACGGCCACCGATCTGAAGGGCGCGTTGGGAGATCTCAACAGCACCACGAAGTCGGCCGACAAGCAGCTGACCAATATTCGCACGGTGTTGGATTCCACCGCCGAAAGCCTGAACAAAGCGGGCACCGCGCTGCCTCGTTCAACGGCACGCTTTCCGACGCGCTGAACAGCGGCAATATGGACACCGTCAAAGACGTGCTCGGCAACAACACCGATTCGCTGGCGGCGGCTCTTGCGGCCCCCGTCCAGGTGAAGCGCACGGCCGTGTTCCCTGTGGAGAATTTCGGCTCGCAACTGGCTCCGTTCTACACGATTCTGCCGTTGTTCGTGGGATCGCTGCTTATGGCCGTAACACTCAAGACCACGGTGTCGCGCAAGAATCGTGAGGAGCTCGACAATCCGAAGCCGCATCAGCTGTTCCTCGGCCATTATGGCGTGTTCGCGTGATCGCACTGTTGCAGAGCACGTTCTCGCTGGGCGGCGGCCTGCTGTTCCTGCACATTCAGGCAGTGCACCCGTGGCTGTTCATGTTGACCGGCTGGGTGGCCTCCCTCGTGTTCTCGTTCTTCACCTACACGATGGTGGCGAGCTTCGGCAACGTGGGCAAGGCCATTGGCGTGCTGACGCTGGTGTTGCAGATTTCCGGCGCGAACGGCGCGTATCCGCTTGCCGTGCTGCCGAAGATCATCGGCGATATCAGCCCGTTCCTGCCGGCCACGCATGCGATTACGGCATTGCGTGCGGCCATTGCCGGTATTTACAACAATGATTATTGGCATGCGATCGGTTCGCTGTTGCTGTTCCTGATTCCGCTGCTGCTGATTGGCTTGCTGCTGCGTATTCCGCTGGTCAAATTCAATAGGTGGTATGTGGCGAAGGTGGAAAGCACCAAGGTGGTCGCATGATTACCGGAGTGCATGAGGCGGTTTCCGAAGCCGTTTCCGATGTGGTTTCCGACGCGGTCAGTGACGTGCATGAGGCCGTTCGCAAGGCGCAGAGCCGGCGCGAGCAGCTTCGCGAGCAAACCGATCATAAGATCATGAAGGCCACGCTTGCGATTGTGATTTCCGATGGTGTCGGTGCGGTGACCATTGAAGAGGTCGCCCGTCGTTCCGGTGTTGCGAAAACCACGATTTACCGTCGCTATAAGAATGCGGACGATCTGTTGCGCCGCGTTCAGTTGGAAGTTGCGGGATTGCCGGATTTCAGCGATGTCGAGTTGTCGAAAAACGGTCTGCTGACGATACTGCAACGCATTCAGGGCTGTTTTTTCGACAGTGAGCTTGGTTTGAAAGCCGTCGGTGTGGTGCTTTCTTCCGATAATCCTTCGTTGAATGCGATTGCGGATCAGGTGCTCGTTCCCGCGGAGAAGCGTTTTTCTGAGTTTGTCGATCGCGGTGTGAGGGCCGGAATGTTCCGTAATGGATTGGATCCGCAATTCCTGTTCAGCACGATACTCGGCTCCATGCTCGCCTGTAAGGCGTTGCATGGCGACGCGAGTATTCCTTGGCCTGAGAACATGACGGCTGTTCTATGGCCCGTTATGGCCGTCTGAAAGGCATTGCAGAGCAGAGTTGCACGTAGAAGTATCTGAAACTCATGAGCGTCCCCGCTACGGCCTTTAATCACTCTTTGAGTGAGGCTGTAGCCGGGGCGCTCATTGTACGTTTGCAGACTTTTCGCCGCTACTGGACCTACTGGATCGACGCTTCCTGACGGGCCACGTCCAACGCCTTGTTGAACGCTTCCGACGTCCAGCTGGCACCGGCCACCTTGTCTACCTTGAGGTCTTTGAGCGGCTTGCCGTCCACCACGCCGTTGATGGCTTCGGCGAACGCATTCTGGTGCTTTTTGGAGATGGACGTGAACGGATGCCCGATAACCTCCACATTGGTGACGGTCTGATCTTTGACCGTCACATGCACGTCGATGGTGTCTTCGCCCACCGGCCCGTACTGGCCGTTGATCGAGTAGGTACCGTCGGCGTAGTTGCCGGTGTCTTGCTTGTCGGATGTGGTGCTGTTCGGATCGTCGGCATGGTTTTTGTCGTCCGAATCCGCAGAATCGCCGGAGTCGGTGGCGCTACCGCTGTTCTTCGAATTTTCTTCCTGCGATTGCACGCTTTCGCCGGAATTTCCGGCATATTCATCGTCCATCGGTGTCGCCGTGGGTTCGCCGCATGCCGACAGCAGCGCAAGGCTTGCCGCAGACAGTGCGATCACTTTGATCGCATTCGATGATTCGTTGCTCATGTTCGCTCCGTACGATTCGTCAGTGCTATGGCTTGGATTGTTCGCTGATTTCAGCTTATTCCTCACCGCCGGTTTTCGCGGCTTTGGTCGGATCGGCGAAGCTGATGGCCGTCTCGCCGTTCTGTGCGCCTTCCGTAGTGGAACTGGTGTATGCCGGCTTGCCGCCCGCCTGCTCATAGGCTTTCCGTGCGGCCTCATCATTCCACTTCTCGCCGACGAGCACGCCATGGTTGAGCATGATCTCGCGCTGGGCACAAGATGCGACGAGCGCATCATGGGTCACAACGATGATGGTAGTGCCCTGCTCGTGCAGCTGACGGAACAGGTCAAGCACGATTTTCTCGTTCTTCTCATCCAAATTGCCGGTCGGTTCGTCCGCAAGAATCAGTTTCGGACAGTTGATGAGCGCACGTGCGATGCACACACGCTGCTGTTCGCCGCCGGAAAGCTGTCCGGGCAGATGGTGGGCACGCTCCTTCAGACCGACGCGCTCCAATGCTTCCAACGCCTGCTGCTCGTTGACTACGGAATGGTAGTACTGTGCCACCATCACGTTTTCCACAGCCGTCAGATGCGGTACCAGATAGAACTTCTGGAACACCAATCCGATCATGTTCTTGCGCACGTCGGCAAGCTGCTTGGCGTTCAAATCCTCCAACTTGCGGCCTTCCAGCATGACGGAACCCTTTGAAGGCGTGTCCATGCAGCCAATCATGTTCATCAGCGTGGTTTTGCCGGAACCCGACGAACCGACAATCGCAAGCCATTCACCTTGCGGAACGGTCAAAGTCAAATCGTCGACGGCACGCAAATCGCCGTAAATCTTGGAAATATGATCCAATTCAAGCAACGTATTCAACGTATGTTCGGAACTCATGATTATTCCTCCCTCAAAACGATGGCGGGTCGATACGGGTTGCGCGGCGAACCGGCGGGATGGATGCGATGATGGCGATGAGCACGCTCAACAGCAGCGAAGCGACGCCCAATAGCCAGTTGAAGCCAATGGCACGTTCGAATACGGATACGCACAGCACGCGGGCCAGCAGGTAGCCGATGGCAGTGCCGATCAGGCCGCCAATCAGTCCGTAGATGGCGGATTCCACATAGAATTCGATGCCGATGGCGCGCGAGGATGCGCCTAACGCCTTGCGCAAGCCGATTTCGTTGCGTCGCTGAGACACGATGGAACTGATGGTGGTGCCCACGCCCACAAACGTCAGCACGAGCACGACCAGCGACACGATCCAGAACAGGGTTTGCAGCATGGCGATGATACGAGTGTCGGATGAGGTGATTTTGGTGACGGTCTGCGCTTTCACGCCGGTTGACGGATTCGCATTGATCGATTTGACGACATCGTTGAGTTCGCTGCCTACCGCATTGACGGAATATTCGATCACGTCCGCTCCGCGTTTGAAACCGGCCAGTTTGGCCACGTCAGCGTTGACCGCGTAGACGATTTCGTCTTCGCTGCCGCCCGTATCGACGATGCCTCCGACACGGAATTCAGTGCCGGTGTTCTCCATAATGTCGGACGAAACGCGGCCGTTTTCTTTGGCTTGCGCTTCGGTTTGGCTAAGAGCGCCGGAATCCTGCGCATCGTCGGATGCGCGGTAGCCGATGGTTACGGTCGAACCGATGGAGACGCCGAGCGCGTCTGCCACGTCACGGCCGAGCATCACGTTGCCTTTGCTGGGCCAATCGCCAGTCACGTTCCAATGATGGTTGAGCGCCTTCACGTCTTTGGTTGTGATGCCAGCCAGCGTGTATGGCGCAGAATTGATGCGCACGCTTTCATACCGGTAAGCGGCGGAACGGGCGCTGTACGAGCCTTTCACCATCTGGTTCAACGCTTTGACGGTATCGGTGTCGATGCCGTGGGACTTTTCGGCTGATTCGGACGGCGTGACGATAAGATTCGCGCCATACGCACGCATTTCCTCGTTCATCTGCTGTGGAACGGCAATACACGTCGCCGCAAGGCAGAACAGCGTGGCAGCGCCCACCATGGAGGCGATCACGGCCATAACGGCCCGCGAACGACGGCGGAACACCGCGCCCCACAGCATGGTGAAGAACATCTTGCGATTAGTCATCTCATGCCCCTTACGGACTGTCTTGAACTCACCTACCATGCAACACCTCCGCAGACGAACAGCACAGTGTGCCGTTCGTGACCGAGGCCGCAGCCGCGGCCGAGTTTACGGAACTCAAGTTGACATCAGCGGCCATGCAACACCTCCGCAGGTTTGAGTCCCAGAATCGAACGGATCGACGAGAACGAGGCGATCAGCACGGTAAGCGTCAGCAGCACAAACACCAGCACAAACACCATCGGACGCATCGTAATGCCGGAACCGAATACCACATGTCCCACAATCTGCGCAACACCGGAACCCAACAGCGCACCGACAATCGCACCAACCAACGAAATCACAGCCGTCTCAGCGAGCATCAGGCGAGAAACCGCACCATCGGTGGCACCAATCGCCTTCAGCAACGCCAATTCTGAACCGCGCTCACCAATCGAGGCGGCCATCAGATTCGCCACCGCGATAGCGGCCGCAACCAGCGAAAGCACGGTCATCAGCACCATCACCGCCTGCGTTTTCTGCAGCACATCGCCCTGTAATGCGGCCACCTGACGCACCTGCTTGGCTACGGAACCGGGAATGACCTCTTCGATCTGATAGGCGATGGACGAAGGGTACGCGGTGCAATACCATGTTTCCCACTCATCTTGCGTGAGCGCATTCGGATTCTTCGACGCCTTACGCGCCAAATCATTGTCTGGCGTGGTCAGAGCCTTGACTTCGATCTTGTCGATGGAATCAGGCAGATTCGCAAGCACCTGCGCGGTGGATGACGGAATGTACATCGCATTGTTGTCGCTATCGCCGGAATCGTAAATGCCGGTGATGGTGATCCGCTGCTTGTTGCGGCTGCCGTCGGCGGTGGTTTTGTAGAGGGTTACGGTATCTCCCTTGGTCACGCCGAGTTTGGATGCGAGCGTGGTGCCGATCAGGCCTTGCGCGCTATCGTCTTTCGGCCAGGAGCCGTCAAGCTTCCACCACGAACGCATGCCGTTCATGCCCGCCACCGTGGATTCACCGGAATCCATATGCAGGGTCTTGGCGAACCATGTGCCACGATCGGCACGCCGGAAGCTTGCAGGAGCTGGAATCCACCGATTCGGACGCGCAGTTCACGTCAGCATGGATATTAAGTTCGGGGGCAAAATTCGTGATGTTGAACGCCCAGAAGATGGTTTTGATCTTCGGTGCGTCCGATTCCTTCAGAAATGTGGTCGGATCGGATTCGGAAGTGCCGGAAGCGTTGCTATTCGCGTCACCCCCCGTGTTGTACAGGTCGTTGACGACGGCATCGGCCTTGGGCTGCACGGTGATGTTGGAACCGTACGTCGACAGTTCCGCGTTCAGCTTGTCTCCAACGTCGAACACCACACCCAGCATGGCCACGCTGACCGTGGCCGACAGGCACACGGTGACCGCGATCAGCAGTCTGCGTTTGAACTGCCTGCTGAACGAGCGGAAAATCATTCGAAAAAAGAACATGACTACCTCTTTCCGCTCACTGGAAATGCGTCGACAATGCGTCGAGCGTCGAAGTTTGAATTACGATTTTGCCGGATTCAACCTGATAATCGAACGGCACAGGATTGCAGCCGCCCTTGAATCCGATAGTGGCGAGGTTGATGGCGACATCGCACTTCTTGCAGATGATCTTGCCATCCTTCTCGTAATAGCCCGCGTCACCGCAGTTATCGCATGCGTCAAGACCGACACCGTACGCTCCACCATTCTTTTTGATGATGATGAAACGCATTACCGTGCCATCTTTCGCCTTGTATTGGAAGCGATGCAGGTGACCGTCGTTGATCTGACTGAATTTGATGGTGGCCACGCCGTCGCTCAGCGAATAATCCTCAGGCGGAGACAGCGTAATGACCTTCTTCGTTTGCGCCACACCATACGTGAGCGCGAACGTGATGCCGATCATCGCAACAAGACTCCATGCGCCGGCCGCCTTCGCACGGCGACGGAACGCGATATGCGATCGCACAATGGCCTCGTTTGCGCCTTCCGGCTTGATTTTGAAGCCCATCACAATGCTGGCGACCACCGGAATGATGAACACCAACACCATGGCAATGACCATATGACGCTGATGATTGATGCACCACACCAACGCCAGGAACGCTTCCGTAGGGAAATGAACGATGCGCTTGGACTGCAGAATCTGCGCAAGATCAGTGAAATGCGAGACAAACAGCAGCGCAATCAGCAGCAGCACGGCCGTGGTGAACGACCAACGAATCGCAGTGGAACGCATCGTACGGAAAATCAACGCTGCAACAATCGCAGTGGCCGCACCCAATGCGAAACCAAGCGCACGAAGCAGCATATCCGAAGTGAAGATCGGATCTCCTGGCTCCACGAAAATCGTCAAACGCAAAATAACATCAGGCAACGCACGGAAGGTGGTGGAGGCAATCGCAAGAGCGCCAATCGCATTCGCAATATCGAGCAACGCGCGATGATCATGCCAATTCGTAGTGATGCGACGTGCGAACAGCACAACAACGAACACTGCGATATCGAAAATCACACAACACCACAACGTGGGGTAATTGACGAACGTACGCTGATTGATCATCGCGGATGCACGCAACGCGGCGAACACAATGGCACCCGCGAATCCAATAATGAAGCCCGCAAGACGCCAGTACGCGCTCAACGGCTTGTCACGCCCCTCACCGACCGTGAGCATCACGTTCAGCGCCATAATCAGCAAAGCCGGTGCCAGCGTTCCCTGCAACACCGTGACGTACTGCGTCAGCATCTCACACCTTTCGTTATATATCCCTGTCAAAGCCTAGTGAATTCGGCACGCAAAAGGAACCCCCTTACCAAGATTCCCCCAAAAGCGCGTTATCTCCCAAAAGCGTATCCCCTCAAACGCAAGAGAGCGGTTGCTTGGATGGTTGTTCGACCGTAGGCTCGGCCAAACGGCCTTGAGTGCGTCGAACGACTATCCAGGCAACCGCGAACGCGTACCCATATTCGCGCTACTTGCATACGTTTCGCGATACGTGAACGGCGTTAACCACGAGTTGAATCTCAACATGAATTCAGGCTTACATCCAAACCGTTTCGCTTGGCATGTGCCGGAACTCACGTTTCAGATCACCACTCCTGCGGGGTGTAGTTCCACTCCGGGAAAGTGACCTCGAGCGGTTCGGTCCAGAAGCGGCCCTTAACGCCGGTCTCCGGATCAACATGCAGCATCCAACCCTTCTTCTCCGGAGATTCGATCTTCAGCACGAGCTTGTAGGAGCCAGCCTCGTCGAGCTTGACGTTGGCGCCGTAGTGCGGGCCGTCGGAAGCGTTCATCTGCATGAAGGTACCGGAACCAACGGTCTCGTTGTTCGCGTTGTTGATGATCTCGTAGTTCACGGTGAGGTCCGGCACGAAGTCGCCCTTGCCATAGCCGAGCTCGGTGCCCTTCTTGTTGGCGTGGATGTCGGCTTCGAGGTGGAAGCTCGCGTCGGCGGCCTTCAGGCCCATGCCGGACGGTTCCATGTCGATCGGCTGGAAGTACACGGCGTTGACGGTCAGAGCGTCAACATCCTGATCGGAGTGCTTCTCGTCGACCTGAATCTCTTCGAAGCCGGCGCCGTTGCTGTCATCAGCGCTGGAATCGCTGGATTTGTCGGTGGTGTCCGAAGTGGAGGTGTCGGACTTGGCATCGGATGCGGAATCGTTGGAGTTGCCGCATGCGGACAGGGAGAAGGCCATGGAGCCGGCCAGCAGGATGCCGAGCAGGGCGGCGATCTTCTTATTCTTCATTGTGTTCTCTTCCTTTTCTTTGGTTCCTTGAGGAACGTTGGAAACTTATGGAAATCTCTAAATCTTTACTTGTGATTATTGATTGGCGCTTACTTAGCCTGTTCCGCCTGCGCGGCCAACTTCATCCTGTGTTTCTTGATGAAACCGACCACGAACAGCACAACCACCGCGATCGCGGCAATCACCTGCGCCGTAATCGTTTCGACGTACGGATACAAGCCGATCCAATCGTTAGTTGGCACGCTGCTCAAGTAGGTGCCTTCAATAAGATCACCCTCGATGAGCGCATGGATGCCGCCACCCGCGAAAATGACAACCAATGCGGCCATCACAATCGAAGTGACGAGGAAGAACGGCCGATCGGAATCTTCACCGAAGTGAATCGCAGAATCAGGAAGATAACGATCAGCACCGCGGCGGCGGCCAGACCGCAACCCACATGCCGTGCGCATCCTGGCTCATGGAGTAGATGGACTCGTAGAAGATCACCGTTTCGGCGCCCTCACGGAATACGGCGAGGAAGCTCAGCATGGCAAGCGAGGCGATCATGCCCAAGCCCAGGCCCTGGCCGGATTCGACCTTGCTTTGCGCGCCGGCCACAGCCGCTTCGGTCTTGTTCCTGATGTAGTTGTTCCACGCTTCCACGGAGCTCTTGTTGAGCATCCAGTTACTGGTCCACAGCAGCATGAGAGTGGCGATCAGCGCGCACACGCCTTCGGAAATCTCCTGAACCGGGCCGGAACCGCCGAACAGGAACGTGAAGAGTACGGCGACCAAACCGGAACCGGCCAGACCTGCGACCACGCCAAGATAGATCCACTTGGCGAAACGCTTGTTGCCGGACTTCACCAGGTAGGCGATCACCGCAGCCACCACCAGCAGCGCTTCGAGGCCCTCACGGATCAGAATGAGGAACGCCTGGCCGGCGGAGCTGGTGACGAGCTTGGTGAAGCCGTTGACATTGCCGGACGCGCCACCGTCCAGGGTGGCCGCGTCTTCCACGAGCCAGCTTTTCAAATCGTCGACATGCTGCTTGATTTCCTTGTCGGAACCGCCGTCGCGCATGATCTTACGAGTCATCTTGAACTGGTATTCGACCTGCGAAACACGATCGCCGGAAATCACGTTCATCACGTTCTTTTCGAAGCCGAGCTTCTCGTAGTACTGGTAGTAGGCGTTGTTGACCAGCGTGGCACCTTCGTCGCCCTTGCCGGCAGCGGCAGCCTCGTATGCCTGGTCGAGAATGACGGTCATTTCGCTGGCAACCTCACTCCACGTGCGGTCGCCTTTGCCTTTGGATGAATTCTTCTTGGCCGCGTCGAGCTTCTTGCGCTCTTCCGCGGTTTGCGCGGCACGCTGCTTCGCATATTCCTTAGGATTGGCGAGGTCGGCGTTCGCGTCAAGCGTTTGCGCGGTTGCGTTGATTTCGGCGGTCAGCGCGTCGATTTTGGCTGCGATGGCGTCGCCTTGGTCCTGCTGGTAGGCAAGACCTTCAAGATCGGTGAATTGCTGCAGCAGTTCCTTCTGCTTGTCGGCACTGATGGTGTCGTTGACGACTTTCGAGAAGTTGGATGCGTCGTAACCGATCCAATGCGCGGTCTGGAAATCGGTGCCGGCCTGACCGTAATTGCCGTCATTGTAGTCTTTTTCGGCAGTCGCAAGCTGGTCTTCGATGTTCTTCGCAGCGGCAGTCAGGAATCAAAATTCGTTTGACCGTCATCGGCGGCAATTGCCGGCTGCGGAACTGCGGTAGTCGCAAAAAGCGTGGTCAACGCGATCATCAATGCCGCAATGAACGCGACAAGGCGACCGGACACACTTGTAGCCCGCTGCGTATCGCAGGATGACATAAGACCGCTTCCTCTCTCAGCCGTTCACAATCCGATTCACGAGTGCGCCACCTTTGCCATACACACAGTGCGCACCGACTTCACAAGATAAAACGAAAAAAATCGAAAGAACAGTCTTGATTTTTTGGCAGTTTTGTTGTAGAAACCTTTAAAATGGCGGAATTCCGCCATTCTTCTTTTCTGTAATCCGCGCGAGTCGTCTCACATAGTGATTTTTTGAGGCGCTTTCGCCGTTCCTCTCCATGCATATTCGTGCGATTGGAAGATTCGGGAATTGGGGGATTTGGGATGGAGCTGGACTTTCTGACCTCACGATTCCGCCCTGGTGACCTCACGATTCCGAAAAAGCAACGAAAAACAAAATCGTGAGGCCAGCGGGCGCATGGACGGAATCAGGATTCGAGCACGTCAAGCACCTTGCGTTCGTTGTAGAACGCGAACACCACACCGCCGATGCCGCACAATACCGCGGCGCAAACAGCCGCAATGCGATAGCCGGCGCCCGACGCCATGCCAATCGTGCTCACGCCGGTAAACAGCAGCATCGCCACCGACTGACCCATCTTCATCGCAAACGTGCGAGCCGCATAGAACATGCCCTGACGATCCTGACCGGTCGTTTTCGAGCTCGCGTCGGCAATATTCGCAACAATCGCCTGCGGAAGAATGCCGAACGCGGCCATCGGAATCGCGCCGACAATCGAGAGAATCAAGCCCTGCGCCATCGGCGGAATCGCAGCGAGCAGACCGGAGCCAAGCGCGCCCGCAAACGCGAACGCACATGTGAAAATCACGAAAGCGACCAGCAGAATCCGCTTCTTGCCAACACGATTCGCCAATACATTCACCGGCATGTAGAACAGCACCGACACTGCGGTCATGAGCACGAAATAGATGGTGGTCGTGGTCTCGGGAAGTTTGAGCAGGCTTGTCACGAAGAACGGCAAACCAGTCTGGAATGTAGTGATCGCAACCCAATAGACCACGTCGGAGCAGACGAACTTGCGGAATTCGCCGTCGCCGAACGTCTGCTTCAACGATTCGATGGTCGATTCGGACGTGGGCTGCGAGTTGACGTAATCGCGTTCCTTGATGGTGAGCGGCGGAACCAGCATGCACACGAATGCGATGGCCGCCATGATGGTGAACGTCAAACGAATGGCGTTCACACGCCCCAAGCCCGGCACGAAACCAGCCCAAATCACCGGTGCCACGTATGCAATGGCGGTGCCGGCCACCCACGTGAACGAAATGGCGGTGGAGATGGTGAGCTGCTGTTTGGAATCGTGACCAAGCTCGGCGATCAGCGCGTTGTAGGGCGTGCAGTAGAACGTGAGCGCAATGTAGTAGCCGATCACCGTGGCGAACAGGAACGCGCCGTTGATCCAGCTCGTATCGTTGATTGGACTCCAAAACACCAGCACGGTGACGAGGGCGAGCGGAAGGGCCGCAAATTTGAGGAACGGCATGCGACGACGGATTTTGATGTGCAACGGTCGGAAAGACTTGCCACGGCCGGATCCACGAATGCGTCGAAGAAGCGGGCGAACGCGGTGATGCCGCCGACTACGGTCACCACGCCGAGTACGGCAAGACCTTGCGGTACGAACACGGTTTGCCCTTGCGAGATGGTTTCGCTGTCAGGCTGGTAGAAGTAGACGAGCCAATTCGAAATAATGCCGGAAAGTAGCGCCCAGCCGAATTGGCCGACGGCGAAAGCCCAGACTTTGGGCATCGGCAGGCTCTTCACCGTTTTTGTTGTGCGCATGGCTGCACTTGCATTCTCGACGTTCCCCATATCAACCTCCATGTTGACGCCCTGCCGGCAACTGTACCATGCGCCCCATCGCGAAAGTCCCATTTCCCCCAGCAGCTGGAGGAAATGGGCGGGTAGCATCGGAGGCATGGATTCTTTGACGCAACGCATGCCGTTTGTCACGGCGTTTTATAGGGCGCTCGGCACCGGTATGGTGATTTCCGTGGATTCGCCGATCGACGACAAGGTGCGTTCCGCAATGGAATCGCTCATTGAGGATTACGAACACGTGCTGTCTCGATTCCGCAATGATTCGCTGATTGCGGCGATCGGCAAGGCCGAGCATGGCGGAAGTTTCGATTTTCCGGATTGGTGCGCGCCGCTGTTCGATCTGTATGATGCGCTATTTTCCGCCACTTCCGGCGCGATTGATCCGTGCGTCGGCGAGGATTTGATTCGACTTGGATACGATGCGTCGCTGAGTTTCACGGTTACGCAAGATGCGCCCGAGCATTTGGGCGCATTGCGCGGACGCGCCGTTTGGGGACGCGATGTGACCCGCCACGGAACCACATTGGTAACGCATGAGCGGTGCAGTTGGATTTCGGCGCTGCGGCAAAGGCTATCTCGTCGATCTGCTCGGGCGCATGCTGCAGTCGTCACAATTCGTGATTGATGCGGGAGGTGATTTGCTGATTCATGCGGAACAGCCCATTTCCGTCGCACTTGAGGATCCGGAAGATCAGTCCCACGCAATCGGAATCGCACATATTGCGAACGGAGCGTTGTGCGCAAGCGCACCCAGCCGACGCCATTGGAACGTGGCAGTCAACGAGCGCACCCAAATCGCCATTCATCATCTGCTCAATGCCATCGACGGACTGCCCGCGCAACAAACCGAAGCCAGCTGGGCATACGTTCCAGCAAACGCAACGCTCAATCTTGCACGCGACTACCCCACCGCCGTTGCGGACGGCCTGGCCACGGCCCTGTTCGTTTCCGACGTAGCACAACTGCAACGCACGTTCGATTTCACATACGCAACATTGGACGAATCCCGCCAAATCGCAGTCAGCCGCAACTTCCCGGCCGATCTCTTCCTGCGATCCGCATAACAGCCGAATACCAGCCGAAATAAACAAAGACCGCACGTCTTTGGGGACGTGCGGCTCCTGTGAATCAGCCAGCCAGAACGGCGAATCAGTCGGTGAGGGCGAACTGGCTGTTGTAGATGTCGGCGTAGAAACCGCCTTTGGCGAGCAGCTCCTCATGCGTACCGCTTTCCACGATGTCGCCATGGTTCATGACCAAAATCATGTCCGCATCGCGGATGGTGGACAGACGGTGCGCGATCACGAACGACGTACGGTCCACGGTCAGCGCGTCCATGGCCTTCTGAATCAGCTCTTCCGTACGCGTATCGACCGAAGAGGTGGCCTCGTCGAGAATCAGAATCGGCGCATCCTCAACCATGGCTCGCGCAATGGTGAGCAACTGCTTCTGACCCTGCGAAAGCGTGGCCTTGTCGTCAAGCACTGTGTCATAGCCATTCGGCAGCGACATGATGTAGTGGTGCAGCCCCACGGCCTTGCATGCGTCCTCGATCTGCTTGTCGGTGACGTCCGGCTTCGAATACGCGATGTTTTCACGCACTGTTCCACGGAACACCCACGTATCCTGCAATACCATGGAGAACTGGTCATGCACGTTCCAGCGTGGCACGGACTTCGTATCCACACCATCAATCGCAATCGAACCGCCCGAAATCTCATAGAAACGCATCAGCAGATTCACCATCGTGGTCTTGCCGGCACCGGTCGGACCAACAATCGCAACCTTCTGACCGGACTTCACCGAAGCGGAGAAATCGTTGATGATCGTCTTGCTCGGATCGTAACCGAACTTCACATGACTGAACTCAACGTCACCGCGCACCGGTTTGCCGTTCACGCCGAGCAGCGCCTGCTTGTCGGATTCGTCGGCCATCTCCGGCTCTTCAAGGAAGCTGAACACGCGCTCGGAAGCGGCCGCGCAACGCTGCAGGTTCTGGAATGCCTGCGCGAACTGGGAAAGCGGCTGGGTGAACAGTCGAATGTACATCATGAACGCAACGATCACACCAAACTCGATCTTGCCATCCATCGCAAGCACAGCGCCAACCACGCACACAACCACGTAGCCGAAATTGCCGACGAAATTCATCAACGGCATCATCAGGCCGGAAAGGAACTGGCTCTTCCATCCCGAATCGTACAAATCGCCGTTGTACTTTTCGAACGCGCGAATCGAATCAGCCTCGCCGCAATACGCCTTGACCACGGTGTGGCCGGCGTACATCTCTTCGACGTGACCGTTGACATCGCCCAATGCGATCTGCTGACGGGAGAAGTACTTCTGCGAAACCTTCATGATTGCGCCCATGATGAGCAGGCCAACCAGGCTGGAAGCGATGGCGCACACCGTCATAATCACATTGTTGTAGAACATCATGATGAGCGCGCCCACGAACAGCGTGACCGACGTGATCAGCGAGCCGACCGACTGGCCGAGCGTCTGGCCGATGGCGTCCACATCGTTGGTGATGCGGCTGAGCACATCGCCGTAGCTGACCTTGTCGAAATACTTGAGCGGCAGCTTGTTGATCTTCACGCTGATGGCTTCGCGCAGCTCCTGTGCGGTGCGCTGCGTGACGTTCGCCATCATCCAGCTTTGCACGTAGCACAGCACCGCGTACCCCACATACAGCGCCACCAGCAGCCATGCGATGTGCGTGACCGCGTCCATGTCGATCGCACCGAGCACCGGCTTGCCATTGACTAGCGCAGGCAGGCCTTTGGCGATCTCGTTGGTCATGTCCTTGAGTTTGTCCGGACCGACGATCTGGCATACCGTGCCGATCGCGCCCAATACGAGCGCCACAATGATGGCGGGAATGTAGTGGCGGCAGAAATGCACCAGTTTCTTCATCACACCACCGAAATCCTGCGGTTTTTCAACGGCCCCGCGGCCGCGTCCCATAGGTCCTCCTGGCATATCAGCGACCCTCGCTTTCGTTCAATTCGCTTTCGACGGACGGCTTGCCGGTTTCAATCGGTTTGCCGGTTTCGCCCGGCAGCTTGCTTTCGCCCGACTTGCCGCCGTTCAATTCGTCTTCGCTCAGCTGAGACTGCGCAATCTGACGGTACACATCGCAGTTTTCCAGCAGTTCGCTATGCGTGCCTTGGCCGACCACCTTGCCGTCGTCGAGCACCACGATGCGGTCGGCGTCCATAATGGTGCCGATGCGCTGCGCGACAATCAGTTTGGTAGAATCTTTCGCTTCCTTGGCGAGCGCGTCGCGTACGGCACGGTCGGTTTTGAAATCAAGTGCGGAAAAGGAATCGTCGAAAATCAGGATTTCCGGATGACGATAGACGGCACGTGCAATCGACAGACGCTGTTTCTGCCCGCCCGACACGTTCGACCCACCCTGCGAAATCGCGGAATCGTACTGCTTTTCCTTGGTTGCGATGAATTCGGTCGCCTGCGCGACTTCACATGCGTTGCGCACGTCGGCGCGCTGTTCCGAAGTGAGTGTGCGATGCTCGTTTTGCGTTGCGATCAGCTCTTTTTCGCGCTTTCTGCCGGCCGCGGTCGAAGTATCGGCCATGTCGACGATGCCGGTATCGGTGGTGTCGAGCGGATTGTCACCATAGCTGACATTGGATGCGATCGTTCCTTTGAACAGGAAGGATTGTTGCGGCACATATCCGATTTTGTCTCGTAATGCCTTGAGCGTGTAGTCGCGCACGTTCACGCCGTCGACGAGCACCTCGCCTTGCGTCGCATCATAGAAACGCGGCACGAGGTTGATGAGCGAGGATTTGCCGGAGCCGGTGGAACCGATGAACGCCACGGTTTCGCCCTTCTTGGCGGTAAAGTTGATGCCTTCGAGCATGGCTTCGCGCGAATCCGGGTAAGTGAAGCACACGTTGCGGAATTCGATTTCGCCCTGCTTGCCTGCTTCGCCGGCGTCGCTGCGGGTGCCGTCGGTGATCAGCGGCTCGGTGTCGAGCACTTCGAGCACGCGCTGTGCGGACACGTCCGCTCGCGGCCACAGCACGAACACCATGCTCATCAGCAGGAAGCTCATGATCACCTGCACGGAGTAGCTGGAGAACACCACCATGTTGGAGAAGGTGGTGAGCTTGTCGGCCGCGTCGGCCGCGTCGATCAGGTAGGCGCCGATCCAGTACACGGCAAGCATAAGACCGTTCATGATGGTGTTCATCAACGGCATCATGAAGGCCATGGCACGGTTGGTGAACAGCTGGGTGTCGGTGAGTTCCTTGTTGGCCTTGGTGAACTTGGCTTCCTGGTAATCCTCGGCATTGTAGGCGCGCACCACGCGCAGGCCGGTGAGGTTCTCGCGCGCCACAAGGTTGATGTTATCGGTCAGTCGCTGCATGGACTTGAACTTCGGCATGACGAGAACCATGAGGATCGTGATGGAGACCAGCAGCACCACTACCGCGATGCCGGTGGCGAGCGTCCATTCGAGACCGTCTCCCGCAATCTTGCAGACGGCCCAAACCGCCATAATCGGCGATTTGACAATCATCATCAATCCCATGGTGATGAACATCTGAATCTGCGTAATATCGTTCGTGGAACGCGTAATCAGCGAGGCTGTGGAGAATCGGCTCATTTCAGCCGGTCCGAACGATTCTACCTTGCGGAATTCCATGGAACGCAGACGCTGGCTGAACGATGCGCCGATGCGTGCCGCGAAATAGCCGGTGATGATGGCGCATGCTGCCGATCCAAGCGAAATAAGCAGCATTTTGCCGCCGGCGATCCAAATATCGTGCATTTCACTGCCAGGGGTTTCCACGAGGGTGGTGATGTCGGACATGTAGTCCGGCAGGGTCAGGTCAAGCCAGATCTGCCCGACGATGCTGACCAGTGCAATGAGCATCTGGCCTATCTCCGCTTTGGAGAGGTATCGCATAATACGGAACATGCTTGGATTCCTTCTCTTGTGTTGCGTTTGAAGTTTTTGCGATTGATGGATTGGTTGGATCAACTACATGAGTTGATCGAATTGCGATTAATGATTTACATAAGTCCTATTGAATTGTCTTACGATATTTAATTACTTACAGTGTAAGACAATCTCATATTTCTGTGTATTCGCTGAGAGCGATTCTTCTCAGCTCGGTCGCGCGCGGCCAGCATATACCATTCGCGACACACTCAAGGCCGTTTGGCCAAGCTTACAGTCGCGAGCGGCGCATGCCGGTCGCACGCTTACGTGGTAGGCAGTCCCTACGCAGGATCTTCAGATTCGGCTTTTGCGAAGGCTTGCTTTACTTCTTCGGCGGTGGGGCGGGGCTGGCCAGGGATGCAGATGGTCACGTATGTGGCAAATTCCTCGGTAAGATCCACGAATTCGCGCGTGCGACGCTCCCCCATCTGCGAAAAGACCCAGCAGACGGCGTCGCGCATATCCTCGCGCTGCTGCTTGGCCTTCGCCCGCCCCTGCTCGGTAAGATTCACATGCACAATGCGTCGGTCGTTGGGATCGACCTCACGCTCGATCAGACCCTTTTTTTCCAACGCAGCCAACAGCGTGGAAATCCTGCCCGACGTGACCTTCAACGCGGTAGCCAACTGCGAAGGCGTTTGCGCGCCCTTGAACTCAAGCTCGCGAATAATGAATGGCTCGCCCTTGGAATCACGCGACATCGCCTGCTGCATCTGAGACTTCTTACCCCAGACCACTTTCATCAGCTTGTCAAACGACTCCCGCTCGAAGCCCACGCTTCACCTCGCCTTATTCGATGCCCATCAGTTATGTCTCGATAATATCTTTTACTGTAAACATTTTTCGATCGCAACGTGCAAGTACAGGAAAACGCCCAAAAAAGGAAACGATAATCAGCAAGGAAGCATCGCAAGCTCTTCTTGAGTGAGCTGAAGTTGCGTTGCAGCGAAGGAATCGTTGATTTCCTGCGGATTGCGAGCGCTGGGAATGGTGAACAGACGTTCGTAACGGGTCAATTCCCACGCCAGCACCACACGCTGGTAGGAGCAACCACGTTGCGCGGCAACCGTGCGGAACGGATCGTACGCGCTCTGATCGAACGTATCGAGGAATCCGCCGAGCGGCGACCAACAGACGAAAGCGAGCCCCAATTCGGCGCAATGCTCCATCGTATGTTCCGGATCGGGATGCGACGGCGAGAACTGGTTTTGCACGGCGACCAAGCCGCTGCCGATAATGCCGCGCGCAAGATCGATCTGCTCGTTATTCACACGGGAGATGCCCGCATATTTGATCACGCCTTCGTCGAGCAGCTGCTTCAACGCGCCGCATTGGTCTTCGTAAGGCACCGCGGGATCGGGGCCATGCGAATACAACAGGTCGAGCGTATCGACGCCCAAGTGCAACGCGGACTCCTTGGCGTCACGAATCATGGTTTCGGGGCGCGAATCCGCCATCCACCCGTATTGACTGCCCGCCGCCTGCAAATGCTGGCGTTCCTCGCCAGGCCGACGGCTGCATCCCTCAGAATCCCGCCCCTGAGTGTCCGATTCTGGTGAATCGGACATCTGTACCCCAAATCCGGCACCCTGTTTGTCCGATTCTCCAGAATCGGACACAGGAGCAACAAAAGCGGGGACCTCCATGGTGCGTCGATAGCCAGTTTTCGTGGCGACCAGCACTTCATCTCGGGGGCCATTCCACGAAGTGAGCGCATCACGCACCAACTTTTCGCCGTAGCCAAGGTCTTCCGCAGTGCCGGTGCCAGGCTCGCTCGGCAGATAATATGACCAAGCCGTGTCCAAATAGCGAACACCCGCGTCCAAACCGGCATGAATCGTACGAATCGCGGTATCGCGATCCGGGCGCCCCTCAATCGCCAAAGCCATCGTTCCCATACCAAGCCGAGGAATCGCAAATCCTGCCAACTCGCCGTCCATCATCATCTTCCCCTTCCTTGCAAGCACTCAGCCGATTCGCACATGTTCACATCAAGACTAACCCAACGTGAACCGGCGCAAGCTTGTCGGGCGCGTGCGCGAAGATGAAGCACAACCGAACGGGAGCCGAAAGGCTGAGAGGGAGCTCATAGAGCTTCGACCGAGGACTTGATGCGGGTAATGCCGCCGTAAGGAGACGGGTTGTTCACGCCGCAAGACGTATCTCATCTTCCGTTCGCGATAACCGAATATCGCGTGATTAGGGTCACGGAGGGGCGCACCACCTCATAGGGTACGGTTCCTTCGGCGACCCTTTTTTCGTACCAACCTTGAGTGCCCGATTCTGCAGAAACGGACGCACAAGCGGCTCGAACAAGCGCCTACGTGTCCGATTCACCAGAAACGGACATCCGTGGACTGAAATAGATGCCGTGCGTGTCCGATTCTGCAGAATCGGACATTTAAAGACCAACAATGAACCTCCGGATGTCCGATTCACCAGAAACGGACATTTGGAGTGCAGGAAGCATGTGTCACGACAGACACAGAAGGGAACCGCAATGATCATCAACGGTAAGGAAGAGAACATCGCCACGCCAATCACCGTGCCGAACTGATCGAAAGCAAGGGCCTGCGCGCCGACCGCGTGGCTGTCGAGCTCAATGGTGAGATCGTGCCTCGCACCCAGCGTGCGCAGACGCAGCTCAAGGGCACCGATACGTTGGAAATCGTCACGTTCGTGCAGGGCGGCTGAACCACTTTCAAAATTTCTTGCGATTACGACCGGCACAATGCACGCGTAACAATCGCAAGAACATACAAAACACAACCAACCCGGCAAAAACAACGCACGAACGGAAAACGAGAATACGAGAACAACCATGACTTTTGAACCATCCGCATCGCAGGCGCAGATCGACGCCCGCCAGCACGCTTTCGACAACCAGCCCGACCCGACCACGCTCGTCAGCCGCGAAGAAATCCGTGCGGCCCTGCTCGACCGTCATACCGCAGCCACGCAAGACAAGCTCGACGCGGCGCACGTGGCCATTTGCGGCTGCGGCGGCCTCGGATCGACGATTGCGGTGGCGTTGACCCGCATTGGCGTCGGCCACCTGCATTTGATTGATTTTGATCGCGTGGATATGACGAATCTGAATCGTCAGCAGTATTTTTTGAAGGATCTTGGGCAGTACAAGACGGAAGCATTGCGCAGTAACTTGCGTCAGATCAATCCTTTTATCGATATCACCATTGATACCGTGAAAGTGACCGACGAGAACGTGCCGACGCTGCTCGACAATGAGGATATTATCTGCGAAGCGTTCGACGTGCCGGAAAACAAGACGATGCTGGTGAATGCCGTGCTTGAGAATCTGCCGAACAAGAAGCTGGTGAGCGCTTCTGGAATGGCGGGATTCCGCAGTTCCAATTTGGTGAATACTCGTCGCGTTTCGAAGAATTTCTACTTCTGCGGCGATGGCGAAACCGCTCCGGTGCCGGGCGCTGGTCTGATGGCACCGCGCGTGGGTGTGGTCGCCTGCCATGAAGCCAATATGATCACTCGCTTGATTCTCGCGAAGAAGACGCCTGACCGCGAAACGCAAACACAAACGCAATTGCAATCGCAAATCGCAACGAATGACACAACACTAATCGCATAGTAAGGATTAACCATGAGCACCGAAAACACGATCACCACCGCGGAAAAAGACTTCGCGGCGGCACCGAACGCCACGCTCGACGAGCTGGTCGGCACCACCACGAACACCGCACTGCTGCCGGAACCGGATGCGCACGCGTATGACGAAATCGCCACCGGCGACGCCGATCCGTTGATCCTCGGCGGACACAAGTTCACGAGCCGCTTCATTCTCGGTTCCGGCCGCTACGATCTGAACCTCATCAAGGCGACCATTGAGAACGCGGGCACGCAGATCGTCACCATGGCGTTGCGTCGCTGCCGTACCACCGAAAACAATCTGCTCGATTACATTCCGAAAGGCATCACCATGCTGCCGAACACGTCCGGCGCACGCAATGCCGAGGAAGCGGTGCGTATTGCACGTCTCGCCCGCGAAGTGTGCCAGACGGATTTCGTGAAGGTGGAGATCGAACATGAGGCGAAGTATCTGCTGCCCGACAATGAGGAAACCATCAAAGCCACGAAACAGCTGGCAAAAGAAGGCTTCGTGGTCATGCCGTACATGTTCCCCGATCCGATTGCGGCGAAGCGTCTTGAAGACGCGGGTGCGGCTTGCGTAATGCCACTTGGCGCGATGATCGGCTCGAATAAGGGTCTGCGTGCACGCGATTTCATTGAAGTGATCATCAAGAACTCCAATGTTCCGGTGATCATCGACGCTGGTATTGGCCGTCCGAGCCAGGCTGCGGAAGCCATGGAAATGGGCGCGGACGCGGTGATGGCATATACCGCCATCGCTTCCGCCGGCAATATTCCGCTGATGGCACGCGCGTTCAAGAAGGCGATCGAAGCTGGTCGCGAGGCGTATTTGTCTGGCTTGGGCAAGGTTACGGAAGATCATGCCGTGCCGTCCAGCCCGACGAACGAGGCCGACTACATCGGCTGATTTGCGCTGGATCCCGTAATGGGGATTCGCGCAAAGACCATGCTGAAAGGGGCGTTTGCCGAACGTACGTGATGCACTCACGTTCGGCAAACGCCCCTTACTTGTATCCTGCGTTACCTGCAAACGCTACTGCTGCAAGGCTTCCTTAAGATCGCGATTCTGGAATCGTTCGTGTAGCAGGCAATATCCGCCAAACGCAACCAGCCAAATCAGACCGGCAATCGCAGAACCAATCGTGTCCGTCGACAGGAACAACGTGACATACACGAGCACAAAGAACGTGATCGCAATCCAATCAAACACCTGCCAAGCGGGCATGACGAAACCGTCCGGTAGAAAATCGCTGCTCTGACGATACCTGTGGTGGGCGAGCATCGTCAGCACGTAAATGAAAATCACCACAGCGCTGGCTGCCGAAGCGAATAGCACGAACGCGCCGGAAATACCCGGAATCGCGTTGATGATCGGGGAGAACAGAATCATGCAACCCGAAGCGACGATCGCCTTCGCAGGCACCTTGTGGTCGGAAACCTCAGCCAAACGAGCCATCGCAGGCGACTCGGAATCCGAAGCCAGCTGATACAAGTGACGACCGGCCGAATAAATCAGCGAATTCAACGCCGACGCGGCAGCCGTAATCACCACGAAGAACACCAGTGCGGCAGCCCAATCAAGACCCGCATATTTGAACACCATGATGAACGGCGAACCGAACGAGCCGTCGGAATTCTCGTGAAAATTACGCCAGGGCACAATAGCCATGATCGCGATCAGCGCGCCCACATAGAAGATCAGAATACGCATGATCAGCTCGTTCACGGCCTTCGGCAGTACCTCGCGCGGATTCTGCGTTTCCGACACCGTGACACCCACGAATTCGATGAGCTGGTAGGCGAAGAACACCATTTGGAAGCTCATGAAGAAGTTCATCCAGCCGTTCGGCGCGAGCTGGAAACCGTCGGTGATATTCGTGAGGCTCACCGTGGCGCCCGACACCGTGCCGTCCACGCCTTCGATGTGCGTGGCAGGATAGCTGAAGCCGATGATCAGCATCACGATGGCGGTGACGATCAGGCCGACGATCAGCGTGATCTTGATCATGGAGAACCAGAATTCCGCCTCACCGAACACTTTCACCGCAATCAGATTGATACCGGTGAGCGCTACGAGGAAGCATAGTTCGATCAACCACTTCCACGAGTTCAGGTCTATGCCGAATGTGCTGAAGAACGTTACGAAATATGTGCTTACAGCGGTGATTTCGGTCATGCCGGTCAAAATGAGCACGATCCAATACGTCCAGCCGGCGAACTTGCCCCACCCGCGGCCGAGATAGCGCGTGATGAAGTTGATGAACGTGTGCTGGCTAGGATCGCTGTACATCATTTCGCCGATGGCACGCATCAGCAGGAACATAATCAGGCCAACGCCGATGTACACGAAAATGATGCTCGGGCCGGTCAGTGCGATCGACTTGCCGGAGCCTAGGAACAGGCCGGTGCCTATGGTGCCGCCGATGGCGATGAACTGGACGTGGCGGTTTTTCAGGCCTCGCTCCATTTCGTTGCTTTGGTCGAGGCTTTCGACGGATTTGATGTGCGCGGCGCTTGAGCCCGCGGAATTGGTGTTCTCGGAAGTCATAATGTTCACTACCCTACCCCGCGAACCGCACATTGCGCCCGCCGAAGCTTTGTTTTTGGGCACGTACGCAGATTTTGCGGCACTGGCGCATCCCGTTTGTGGTCAACCGTGCCCAGCCGACCACCTTATTCCCGTATTTTCGCCTCGCCATACCCCCTGCCGCCCTATCTCGTCTATATATGGCAGATTCACGAGGTTGACCGCTACTTTCTCGCTTATATATGGCACTTGCACACGGCAAAACACCACTTAGGGGGTACGTTTTGGGCGTATTTCCGCAGGCTGACTGCCATATATAAGTGAGATACGCCCAACTGTCCGACACAAATCGCGCCTCGCTTGTCTGATTCTGCAGAAACGGACATCCACAGCACACTTTCAGTACTCCAGTTGTCCGATTCTGGAGAAACGGACATCCGCAACGCACTTTCGCCGCATTACTTGTCCGATTCACCAGAAACGGACAACTGAGACCCGTTTTTGCCTGTGTACTTGTCCGATTCTGCAGAATCAGACACTTACGCGGCATAACGATGGTCTGGGTCAGGCGGTGGCGGCGATTTGCCCGCGCAGTTCGGCGTTCGCGCGCTCCAGTTCGTCGATACGGCGTGCCTGCTGTTTGATGATGCTCGCGGTTCCCACGTCGATACCGTCGTCGCCTTGCGCTTTGACGGGAATATGTTCCATCGTCCTGTTGGTGATGCTATCGAGGTTGCGCCTCATCACGAACGCATGCTCATACCGGTTGACGAGTTGCGCGATGATCTCGCTGTCGCTCATGTTGCCGCTGCCGGTCACGGATTTGATGGCCGACGTTTTCCAACGATCCACACACCGTTCGATGCGCTTGTATCCGATGAGATCCGGCGGAAGTCCCGCTTCCCGGAAGATTTTGGTTGGCGATTCGCCTGTCAAGTAGCGGATGGTGCACACTTGCTTGAACGAATCGGCGTAGGTGATGCGATTGCGCGTTACGTTGGCGACCGCTGGCAGTCCGCGCAATAGTTGGATTTCCTCGTCGCTGAATGCTCCCCCACCTCGTGCCATGACACCCGCCTTTCCACTGTTTTCATGGATGTGCTTGCGATTGTAGGGTGCCATTGTCATGAGATGCCCCCACCTGCAACCCCTGCATGATTGCTTTGTTTGACGCCTGTTTTGCCACCTACTTGCCACCTGCGGATACCTTTTTCATGCCGGATTTCGCCGTTTGGCACCGAATTTCACCCGTTTCGATCCCGTATCGCCCCGTGCAAAACCTTCACCCCTAAAAAGTATGGAAAGGCACGATAAGCGGCATCCACGGATGGTTTCCGCGAATGCCCGCTTATTTCGTTTTTTTCGCTTATTGTTTCAGCGATTGAGCGCATATCAGCGCACGCGCTGGCGCGACTTGAGTGCGACGGTAACGCCGGCACCTGCCACGAGCAGCGCCACCACGGTGAAGAGGGTCGTGCCCGCAGCACCGGTAAGCGGCAGCTGGGTGACGTTCTTCACGTTCTTGACCTTGTACGTGTAGTTATCGGAGACCTCAGTGCTCGGAGCCAAGCCCCAGATATCGGCACCTGTATACTTGACGGCCTTACCGTTCGTAATGGTAACGGTAAATGCAGCTTTGAGATTCGGCTGGAAGCCTGCAGGAACCTCGGTCTCGGTGACCTTGTAAGTACCGTCCGCAAGACCCTTGAAAGTCACCGTTCCATTTGACTCGGAAGTCGCAGTAGCAGTGGACGGAGTCGAGGCACCGTTCTGTCCTTCGATCTCAAACTTAGCACCGGCCAGAGCATTGCCCTGGGCGTCGGTCTTGGTGAAGGAGAACTGACCGTTGGTGATGGTAGTGCTGTCAGTAGCTTCAGCACCATTGTCGGAGAGCACAACCGTATTAGTCACGGCCTTGCTGCCGGCGGCTTCCTCACTGGTAACAGTGGCATTGTAGGTCACAGCGATCTCTGCGCCTGCGCGCTGCGTCTGGATGGAGCGGATGGCAACAGTGAAAGGTTGGCCATTAGCGCCCCCGGTCACGGTGTAATCCGTATCCTTCTTCAGTTCGGCGTTAGCAACCTTCACCTTAAGGGAGTTGAGATTCACGGTCTGGCCAGCGCTCGGGGTATCCGTGTAGGTGTAGGCGTAATCGCTGTAGTACTGCGTGTTCTGCGGCACCTTGCTCGTAATGGTGTAAGTCACCGTCTGGCCGGCGGAAGCGGTTGCAGCGCTCACCGTCTTGCTCACAGTGGTGGTCTGGTTCTTAATGGTCACAGTTGCCTCAGTGAGCGGATTCAGCACGCCATCCTTAACGTTACCGGAGCCAACGAGGATTGCGATAGACGGAGTGGCAGCTCCATTGGTGCCAACCGAGTAATCCGCGTCCACAAACAGGTACAGGCCTGTAGGGAGCGTCACAGTAGCGGAAGTGCCATTAGCGGCAGCACCCAAATCAACCTCTTCTGCGGTACCAAGCTTGTCAGTCGTGGTCTTCAGCGATTCCACAAACTTACGGGAAGCGCTATTATTCCATGCACCATCTGCAGAATTGTCCACAGACAGCACGCCTTCGGCGAGCGCCCAAGCCATCAGATCGCCGCCATCGGTCGGAACCGTCTTATTAGTGCCTGCAACAGCAGCTTCGAGCGCAGCCTTGATGCCGGAGTTATCCGTCACCGTGCCGGCAGTCTGCACACCGTACGTTGCATTGCTACCAGTGCCGTACTGCACGTAGTCAGCGATCTTGTAGGCGTCCAGCTTACGATTGGTCAGCTGCTTGGCGTCCTGAGCAGTGAATGTGAAATTCACATCACTCTTGACGACAGTGCCGCTGCCGTCGGCCTGTGCGCTGGTTGCGCCCAGGGCCATGCCGCCCAGCAACGTCGCAGCGGCGGCGATACCGGCGAAAAGTTTCCTCATCTTCATGAGAATCCCCTCTCCTTGTGTTGTTGATGTTGTGTTTGTTTCTGCTAACGGGATCCGAAGCCCAACATGCTCTGGATCCACAAAATTTGTGATGCACGGCTGGACTGCCTGCGAAGGTTGGTAGGGCAGTCCAGCCCGAGGAACCGTCTCAGACGAGACGCTTCCTGCTGTTCCAGACGCCAGCCGCGCCAACCAGCAGTACTGCGAGTCCGCCGATCGAGCCGCCAACCAGCAGCCATTGACGATCCGTGGTTCCGCCCGTCAACGGCAACGCCGACACCGCCACATACGTATTGGTGAATGCGATCGGATCGCCGATTTTCTGCGATTCGGAAACGTTCTTGCCGTTGTCGTCGAGCAGTTTCGTCACGGATTTCACCGAAGCCGTCCATGCGCCGTTCGTTTCGGTAACGGCGACCACAATCTGGTATTTCGCGCCCGAATAGTGCAGGGCTGCGATATTGCCGTTGCCTTCCGTAATGGTGTACGTGTAGTCGGCTTTTCCAGCGTTGTAGGTGATGTCACCGAACGTTGCGGAATGCTGGCTATCCGGGGAATCAGCATCATAGGCGACCGTCACCTTGCACGACTGTTGCGCCTGTTGCGCGCAATCGGCCGGCAGCGGCGCGTTGCCGTCTGCGGTCAGTTCGAAATCGAACGAATCGCCTGCCTTCCAGTCGCGCCCCTCTAGGATTTTCTGCACGGTGATCACATTGGATAGCGTCGCGCTCTTCAACGTGTTGGTCAATGTGGCCGTCATGTTGCCGCCGTTGCCGTCACTCTGCCAGACCATGGCTTTGGTGAGGTCCACGCCGGTCGCGTTGCTCGCAGCATTGCCATACTGGTAGGAGACCGCGTAGCGGCTGTCTTCCGACGTTTCAGCCACGCTGTAGGTGTATCCGGGCTGCAATCTGCCGATCGTGGCCGTCCAATTATTCGACGCGTTCAACGTGATTGGATCGCCTACTTTTTCAGCCTGTGCGGCCGCTTCCCCGGTCTTCGTGCGCTGCAATTGGACCGTCACCGCGTCGCTCGCATGCTTGCTCGCACCGTCGGACCACACCTTGTTGATGGTGATTTGGCCAAGTCTGACTTGCACGACCGGTTTGGCATAGTCGAGCGTCTGTTGGGTGCATTCCGATTCCTGGTCGTTAACGGACGTGACCACGCAGTAGTTCAGATGCGCTCCGGCATTGGAGAAGTATCCTTGCTTTCCTGCGGATTCATTGCCGGTATTGGCTTCTCCCGTGTCCGGGTATTGCTGCTTGCTTGCGTAATCCGCATATGCGGCGTCGCTTGGTTTTACCTTGAAGGAAACGTCGATGGTTTCGTTTTTGTCGACGATCATGCCGTTCCTATTGTTGAATGTCACGGTAATCGTGCGATTGCCGTTGTCGTCGACGTTGTAGACGGCCGTATATCCGCTTACGGTTGTGCCATTGTTGGTTACCGTCACATATTGCGTGATATCGGCGCCGTTTGCCACATCGGCGAAATCGACCGGATCAACCCATTGAGACAGGGTGTCGGTGATGGAATACGCTCTGATTTTCGCGGTTGTGGTGATGGTGTTGTAGATCTGTTCGAATGCCTTCGTCAGATTTTCCGCGGACGTTCCGTCGTATTCCTTGCCGGTGACGGCGTTCGCTTCTTTGGCTAGGTCGCTCATCTTATTGGCGTCGGCCGAAACCTTCACCACATACAGGGCTGCGTTCCCGCGTTCGTTGGCTTCCGACAGAGCGGCCGCATAGTTGTAGCCGTAGCTATCGTCATCGCCCTCGCCGTGGATGTTTCCGTCCGAGCCGTCCGGGTCGGTTTTCCACTGGTAGGACTGGTCCAACCACTTATTGTTAGCCTCGCACTCCGCCTGTGTCCCGTATTCAGGATGGCTTTCCCATCCCTGACCGAACCCACTCCACTTGAAGCATCCGGAATAGGATGTGATTCTGAAGGTCGGATTGCCGTCAGACAGGAAGACGATATGCTTCTGCACACCGGAACGTCCCGACGACAGATCGTTCGCTGTTTTCAGGGCGTCTTCCCAGTTGGTTCCGCCATTTGGCCACGCACTGACGGCCGTGCCGATAGCGCCAGGGGAAGTCGTGAACTGCGAAGTTGTTCGCGCCCTGTCGCTGAACGTCACCACCGCCATCTGTACTTGCTGCTCAGCCGGAAGAGCGGCATTCGCGGCCGTCAGAAGCTTACTCGCCAAGGCCGTGGCAGCGTTTTTCGCATTCGTGTCACGGTTGCTGTTTTTCATACTGCCGGACTTGTCAAGCACCAGCACAATATCGGCAGGCACCGCGGTCGTAACCGTGGACGACGAACTATCGCCGGACGCAGTCAAATGCAACGCATACTGATCACCGTCTCCACCTTCGATTTTGGCAATGCTTTTACTATTCGCAGGCTGCAAGGTGGAAGTGTCACCGGAAGGATTCTGGTCGTCTTCCGCAATGGCGGAAGACGTGGTGACGTAACCCAAGCCGCCAAGCATGGCAATCGCAGCGAGCGCCGCAACCATGCGTTGAACAAAGCCTCCCCTCGGCTTTGCCTCGTTGTGCGCATGTCTCATATGCATCCCCTTAATTCACGTCTCTCATCGAATCGCGCCACTGACTCGCCTGGAGCAATCCGACACTGCTTCAACCCTGAAAACTAAAGGAAATCAAACAATCGCGCGCACACCCTACGTGCGGGAAAGTCGGGGTTTGGCAACAGCGCAACAACAAAATCCCTGCAACACATTTCCTACGGCGCAATCACCCGACATCACAAAAGGAAAAACGTGCGAAAAGCGCGATTATTCACGCAAATGTAACCGAATCAGCCGCGCTTCGGCCACCAAGCAGCATGCCTGCGAATATGCCACGGCTTGCGTCGCAACCAAACCAACAACACGCCCACTACGAGAGTCGCAATACCTGTGATCGCACCAATCGCGCGGGCATCCTTCACCGCGTCGTTTTCGGCGGGAATCTCATCTGGAATGGCGGAACGTGTGGCCGAAACCAGCAGACGGTGCGTGTTGACGCCATACGGCGTGCAGGTCATCAGGGTCACGCGATCCTCACCGGGCACGATTTTCAGCTGCGACGTGTCGTTCGGCTCGATCACCGTGATACGGTCCACCTGATAGCCGAGCGTTCGACCCATCACTTCGATGTAGAAGTAGTCGCCGACACGCATTTCATCGAGCCGCGTGAACATGGCCGCCTCGACCAGTCCGCGATGCCCGGTGAGCACCGCATGCGTGCTCTTGCCGCCGACTGGCAGGCTGCTGCCGTACAGGTGGCCCGCGCCCGAAGCGAGCGCCGATTCGGAGGTGCCATGGTAGATCGGCAGTCTCACGGAAATTTTCGGAATGCGAATCGTACCCATCACGCCACCGCCGGAATCCAACAGACTCCGGTACTCCGCGTCCGCCGAACTGGCGCTTGCGGAACCGGCGTCCGCGCCTGTACCCGCACCACTCTGATTGTCCGATTCACCAGAATCGGACAACTGTGGTCCACTTTCACCCGCTTCATTGTCCGATTCACCAGAATCGGACACACTGGCACGCGATCCGCCGCGCACATCAGCGAACGGATCCTTCGCCTCACCCAAAATCGGCTGTCCGGACTGCGCAAGCCGCTTGTTATAGTCCTGGGCCGCGGCGAACGCGTCATCCGCCTGCGGATACGGCCAGCCCGCAACCGTCTGCGCGGATCTTACCGACGTTCCCGACAGATCACGCGCCGACCGATACTGCAACATCGCCGGAAAACCGCCAATACAGATCGCAGCGACAATCAACAGCGCCGCAATCGCACGCATCGCCAGCGTTTTGCCGCGAGCGTGACGTCGTTGACGCATTTCGTCGGCAACGTCAATCGCCTCTTCGAACGACGGAAAGCGACTTTCCAACGAAAGTCGACCACCCATCGGAGCCTCTTCGGGTGACGGCCAACGACCGTCATGCCATTCCGCCGTTTCCTCCATCTCACGCAACCGTGCCGTCACCCGACAAGCTTTCGCAGCACACGTTCCAGTTCGTCGATGCGCAACGCCTGTTTCGCGATCAATTCGTCGCATTGGTTGATGATGAGTTGCGCTTGGGCGAGCTTCGAAAGCGCATCCTGCGATTCCGTTGCCGACGATTGCGCATCATCGCGCATAAGATCATGATGCCGAATGACGCGCAGGTCGTCGCGGTCCACCCGCTTGCTGTTGCGGCGGTCTCGTTCCTCCTGCTTTTTCCAGCGTGCAATGCACCGCTCAATGCGTTTGTATCCGATGAGTTTCGGGTCGAGACCCGCCTCGCGGAAGATGGCGGCCGGCGATTCGCCCGCATTGTATCTGCACATGACTTCGATGCGGAAACTGTCGGCATACCGGATATGCGACGCGCTCACGCTTTCCACTGCGGGAAGGCTGGCCAAATACGCGCGCTCCTTTGCGGTGAATTTTCCATCAACCATTCTTCCCTCCCCCTATATTGCCTAAACAGCTTGGTTCAGAATCGTATCGGAGCTTTCCCATTGGCACCCTCGTTAAAACCCTCGAATAAAGCCCACCCTTCCCCCAATGAAAAGAAGGAGTTCCATCTTCAAAACAAAACAGTTCCGCCATTTTGCACAGATAGTAACGCTCATAGAATTACCCCCCCCCCATAAAATTTACAAAAACTTAACCTTGCCCCAGAGTGCCCTTTGGCTCATCATGGGGCATCACGTCCTTGAACACCGTCATGCAGACTCACTAGGCTAGAAACATGACGCAAGAGCTCGTTTCATTGACTATCATCATGGCGGTGACGGCCGTCAGCCCGATTGTGGCGCAGCTGATTCCAGGAAGGTTCATTCCACAAACCGTGCTGCTGCTCGTCACCGGAGCCGCACTCGGTCCGTACGGACTGGGCGTAATCGAGGTGAACGACGCCGTGAAACTCTTGAGCGAGCTCGGCATGGCGTTCCTATTCCTGCTCGCCGGCTACGAAATCGACCCAAAACGACTCGCCGGGCATCAAGGCAAAGTCGGCCTTGTCACATGGATCATCACCTTGGGGCTCGCCGGACTCGTCGTGACCCTGCTTCCATTCTTCGCAAAGCAAGGCATCAACGGCATCGCACGGTAATAGCACTTACCACCACCGCTCTCGGCACACTCATGCCGATTCTCAAGGAACGCAACCTCGAAGGCACCCCCATCGGCGACGCATCATCTCGTACGGAACGTGGGGCGAACTCGGCCCAATCCTTGCCATGGCCATCCTGCTATCCACCCGAACCGGCTGGCAGACCATGCTCGTGCTCGGCGCGTTCCTTACCATCTGTCTACTGTGCGCAATGCTACCCACGAAAGCACTGAAAACCGGCCATCGCCTGTACCGTTTCCTTACGGAAAACGCGAACACGTCATCGCAAACGCTCATGCGACTGACCACATTCCTGCTCATCTTCCTTGTCACCATTTCTGCACTGTTCGAACTTGACGCGGTGCTCGGCGCGTTCGCCGCAGGCTTCATCCTGCGTTACATCATCCCCGACGGCAGCAAGTCGCTGGAAATGAAACTGGAAGGCGTCGGCTACGGATTCCTTATTCCTGTGTTTTTCGTGGTGTCAGGAGCCGCGATCAACGTGCGCGCCGTGGCAGGCCGACCCGCGCTGCTCGTCGCGTTCATCGTAATGCTCATGCTGATTCGCGCGGTGCCCGTATATGTTGCGCTATCGCTCGACAAACGCGAGAATCCGCTGTCATCGCATCATCGCGTCACCGTAGCGCTGTATTGCACGACCGCGCTGCCGATCATCGTCGCCGTCACGTCACTGGCGGTGAAGGTCGGCACCATGCAAGGCGACACCGCGTCAACACTGGTCGCAGCCGGCGCGATTACGGTGTTCCTAATGCCGCTGCTTGGCTCGATCACATATCAGGTGGCCGACGTACATCCGGTCACCGCGGTTCGGGAGATTGCACACACACCATCCGATTGGCGGACGATCGTGCACGAACATGCGCAGGTGCGTGCGCTGCTGCACCATCAGGACCGGCTCAAGCGTATGGCGGAAACATTGGACGCACTGGAGAAGATGGGAACGATGGGACATGGCGATGCGGCACATAGCAATGCCGGACATGGCGATGAATATCGAGCCGAACTTGTGAAACGTGCGCGCCGCGAAATCGACCGGCAGTTGAAGGAACTCGGCCTGGACCCGCAGCTCACCACGCAACTGCCACACAACTACCGTTATCCGAAGAACTGAAACGCGAATCCGAGCCTTTCCGGCACTCTAAGTGTCCGATTCTGGAGAAACGGACAACCACAGGCACTTTCGCCGCATTACTTGTCCGATTCTGGAGAAACGGACAACCGTAACGCACTTTTACCCGTCTAGTTGTCCGATTCTGGAGAATCGGACATTCAGACATGCGCCTATTCGACGGATTTGAGCGAACTAATCGGGTCGATACGATCCAACACCGGATTCACGAACAACTGCACGAGCAGCGCGAAAGCCATGGTCGCGCCGGCCGCAATCACATAACTCAACGGCGTGCATTCCACTTCGAAATACAGTGCGGGCATATTCAACGCAGCCGTCAGCAATCCGCCGACGAAACGGCCGAGAGGCAAGCCCAGCACCACGCCCATCATGGTGAGCACCATCATTTCACGGTTCACATAGTGGTGAACCTCTTTGTCGAAGAATCCGAGCACCTTGAGCGTGGCCATCTCGCGTTCACGTTCTGACACGTTGGTGTTGGCGAGCGTGAACAACACCACGAGCGCGAGCCCGCCCGCGAGCGCCACGATCAGCGCGACCACCGCACCCATCAGATCGAATTTGAAGCTTTCCGCCATGTGCGCGCAGCTCACGGCTTTCATGACCGCATCGTCGTCTTCCAGCTTTTCCGCATAGGCGGCCTGGGATTCGCCTGAACCTTTGAGCTTCGCATACATGGCGTTCCACACCAATTGTTGGCCGTTTGACGATGCGCCATTCGAGGTACCGGATTCGCCGTTTTGATTGTCCGATTCTCCAGAATCGGACGCGGAAGATGCGGAAGACGTGCCGGATGCAGCAGTATCGAACAGCTGGCGATAATAGGTTTCGCTCACATACACGTCCGATCCGATCACACTGCGGATCACCGCGCTGACATGCGCTTCGGCCTGCATATCGTCACCGTTGGTCAGCGTTACCATACCGCCCGCTTTGACGCCCATCGCGCTTGCCGCGGACTGCGATACGATCACGCCGTCATCGCCCAGACTTACCGTATCGGCCGCACCATCCACCCAACTGGAGCGTACCGGCTGCAACGTGACCATCTTGCCGAACTCGCTGCGTTCACTGTCGGGCACGGCAACCAGCTGAATGCTTTCGCTCCCCGAATCGCCGGTCAAATCACCCGATTCAACGCGCACGTCCATGCTCGACGTGACGCGACCATCCGAAGCGACTTTCTGCCGCATCGCATCAGCGTCATCATCGTTCGCGACCACCATCAAATCGTACTGATACACGTCCTGATACTGTTTCGCGCCCAATGCGGCAACGGTGTCGTTGATCGCAAGTCCGCACACAATCAGCGCGGTGCAGCCGGCCACGCCGCCGACCGTCATGATCAGACGCGATTTGAAGCGGAAAATGTTGCGCGCCGTGACTTTGCCGAGGAAGCTCATGCGATTCCACAACGGCTTGATACGCTCCAGTAGAATGCGCGATCCTGCACGCGGCGCTTTCGGACGCATGAGACTGGCCGGCTTCTGTCGCATTTCCTGCGCGCACGCATACACGGTTGCGGCAAGCACGCCGACCACGAACAGCGCGACTCCGGCCGTTCCGTACAGCCAGTCGTATGCCAAGCGTACGTCCGGCATCACATACAAGCCTCGCAATACGACGAGCAGGAACGCCGGAATGCCAAGGAAGCCTGCGATCAGGCCGAGTCCACCGCCGATCAGGCAGGCGAACAGCGCGAACAACAGGTATCGTGAGGCGACCGCAAGACGCCCGTAGCCGAGCCCTGTGTATGTGCCGATCAGCCCGCGATCCTCTTCGATCATGCGCGCCATGGCGGTCAGACTCATCATCACCGCCACGAGCAAGAACACGATCGGGAATGCGTTGCCCAGCGATTGGATGGATTCCAGATCAGATTTCAGCGAGCTGAATCCGCCGATTTGCGACCGGTCCTGCACATACCAACGCACTTGCGGAATGCTGTCTTCCAGCTCGTTTTGCTTGGATTGCAGTGTCCGTTCGGTGTCTTTTTTCTGCTGGTCCAATTTCGATTGTGCCTGGTCGAGTTGCGCTTTGGCTTCCGCTAATTGCGGGCTTGCGGCAATTACCGTTTCACGTAGTGTTTCACGGGTTGTTTCGTCGAGGGATCCTGCAGCCGCGCCCGCCTGCATATTGACGATTTGGTCGATTTGCTGATTGAGCTGGCTGCGATTGCTGTCGATCTGCTGTTGCGCTGCGGCGAACTGTTTGTCGGTTTGCGCTTTCGCCTCGTCGATTTGTTTGGTTCCAGCGTCGAGTAGTTCCTGATGACGCGCTTTCTGGCGATTGGTTCGCACCGTGCCGTCGATGCGGTCAGCTACTTCGCTGACGGTGTCGTCGTACACGTCACTGAACGAGTCCTTGTCGGCGGTGCCTTTCACGAGAATGGTGACGGCCGTGTACATGCTGCCGGTCACACCGTCGGACGGCGCAAAGAACGTGTAGTCGCTGGTGGCGGAGGAACGGAATGCGTTCGTACCCGAATAGCCGTCTGGATTGGTGAGATCCTGCGGGTCAAGCACCACGCCCACAATAGTCAGTTCGGTGGGGAAGCTCGGTGCCTGATTGTCCGATTCACCAGAATCGGTCACCCGTGCGGCACGTTTGCCATCCTGCGTGTCCGATTCTGCAGAATCGGACACAGAAGAAGACGCCGAATCCTGCGGTGTCACCGTAATATGGTCGCCCTTTTTATATCCGGAATCCTTGATGAATTTGCGCGTCACCGCGATCTCACCGGACTTTTCAGGCATACGGCCACTTTGCAAATACGGCTGGTCAATGCCGTTCGTGCCGATCTCCTGCATGGTCACGGTTTTTTTGCCGTTCAGATCGACGGTCACGGTTTGCGAACGTTCGCCCTGCACTTTCGCAACACCGGAAATCTTACGGAGCGCGGCAATATCGTCATCGGTCAATCCGGCCGTCGACAACACCTGAATGTCGTGCAATCCTTGGGTGTCGAAAAAACGATCCGTCGCAAGAAAAGCGTCTCGGCAACCCGCGTAAATGCCCGTAAGCACGGCGACGCCCAGCAACGAGATCAGTGCGATGGAGACGAATCGCTTCCACGCATGCAACCACATACGCACCATGTCTTTGACGAATGCCATGACGACCTCCAGCCCGCAGCGCTCAAGCAGCACCAACCATTGCTCCCAAACCTTCATTTTATTGAACTATCGAACTATTGAACACTATGAAACCGAATCCACGCGCTACAGCTACAATCGGGGAAGACGAGTCCATGCCAAAAACCATAGGCGCGTCACCTACCACTACTGCCGAACGCAACATCGCCAAGATCGCAAACTTTTGCCGAATTTGCCGAATATTGCCGAGGCACCCAAGAAGAGGAAGCATTCATGAGCGACGCAACCGTTGCGAAGAAACCACGCGAAACCGACGATGTGCCGGTTCCGCCGACGCTGCGCAAGTCTTTGAAGAATCGTCATATTCAATTGATCGCATTGGGCGGCGCGATCGGCACCGGCCTGTTCTATGGTTCCAGCGAGTCGATTCAGCTGGCGGGCCCGGCCATTCTGCTCGCCTATCTGATCGGCGGTCTGGCGATTTTCCTGATCGTGCGCGCCCTGTCCGAAATGGCGGTCGAGGATCCGAAGGCGGGCGCGTTCAGCTATTACGCCACGCAGTACTGGTCGAAGCGAGCCGGCTTTATTTCCGGCTGGAATTACTGGTTCAACTACGTGCTCGTGGCCATGGTGGAGTTGGCCGTGGTTGGCTCGTTCGTGAATTACTGGTTCCCGAACATTCCGAAGTGGGTGTCGGCGGCGGTGTTCCTGGTGGCCATCGCGGCGCTGAATCTTATGGGCGTGAACAAGTTCGGCGAATTTGAATTCTGGTTCGCCATCATCAAGATCGTGGCCGTGCTTGCCATGATTTTCGGCGGTTTGTATGTGATCATCGCGAATGTGCCGACCGCTTCGGGCATTCGCGCGTCGTTCGCCAACTGGTTTACCGTTGACGGCGGATTCCTGCCGCATGGCCTGATGTCTCGCAATGCGGACGGCACGTGGACCGGCCTGCTGATGGCGCTGGTCGTGGTGATGTTCAGCTTCGGCGGCACCGAGCTCATCGGCATCACCGCGGGCGAAACCGAAAATCCGCGCACCACCATCCCGAAGGCCACGAACGGCATTATCTGGCGTATTCTCGTGTTCTACATCTGCGCGCTCGGCGTGATTATGGCCGTGGTGCCGTGGAGCACGATCGACGGCAATTCCAGCCCGTTCGTGCAGATTTTCGACTCGGTGGGCGTGCATGCGGCCGCCGGCATTCTGAATTTCGTGTGCTTGACCGCCGTGATGAGCGTGTACAACTCCGGCCTGTACGCGAACTCGCGCATGCTGTATTCGTTGGCGAAGCAGGGCAATGCGCCCGCGTATCTGGGCCGCCTGAACAAGCGCGGCGTTCCGGTCGGGGGTGTGATCACGTCGGCCATCATCATTGCGATCGCCGTGGTGGTGGTGTTCGTGTGGCCTGATTTCGCGTTCAATTATTTGATGTCGATTGCCACGATTGCCGCTGCGATTAATTGGATCATGATCATGATTACGGAAATTAAGTTCCGTCGCGTTGTCGCCGCCGGCGACGGTCCGAATGATTTGAAGGGATTGAAGGGCCAGGAAGCACTTGACAAACTTGCGTTCAAGCTGCCGTTCGCCAAGGTGACGCCGTATGTGGTGATCGCGTTCATGCTGCTGGTCGTGGTGCTGATGTGCTTCTCCGCAAGCTATCGCATCGCAGTGGTCGCCGGCGTGATTTGGCTGGTCGTGCTGTTCGCCGCCTATCAGATCACACAGAAGCGTGCCTGAAGTCGTAAGGCAACAATGCGCCCATGCCTCAAGCGAGGGGCACGGGCGCTTTTTGATTTCAGATTACGATTTCAGATTTCAGATTTTGATTTCCAATCCGCGATTCCCGGGCTGTTCTGGGGACTCGCGCCGTTCGACCTGTGGTACCTGTCGAAGCAGTCCGGCAACACCGTCGCAATCCTGTATGGCGTAACCCTTGCGGCGATCGCCGCGATCGGCTCGCTGCTCGCTTTCATCCTGCCCTTGTTGGGGCGCAGCAAATGCGCAATCGCAATTTTTTAATTCATCATCGCATTAACTCATCATCGCATCTTATTCCGCTGCCGGAGCGGGACCGGTCGAAGCGCGGGCACGCAATTCGTACGGCCCTTCCATCAGATGCCCCACACGCTCGCCGCCGATCAGCTTGAGCAGCAATCCGGCGGCCTGCTTACCGGTATCGACCACGTCACGGCCCATGGCGGTCAGGTTCGGATACGCCGCGGTGCACATGAGGGAATCATCCCACGACATGATGGAGATTTCCTCCGGTACTTTGATGCCTTGCGAAGCTGCCACGCCAAGGCCAGCCAACGCCATCACATCATTGTCGTAGATGATCGCCGTCGGATGCTCAGAGAACGCCAGCAGGCGCTTCGTGGCCTCGCGACCGGTTTCCGGCGTGTAGTCGGTGTGCAGGCAACGATAACGCATGCCCAGCTCGGAAGCGACGTCCGCAAAGGCGGAATCGCGAATATACGAGTGCGCAAGCGATTCGGGACCGCCGACGCGGGCGATCTGACGATGCCCGAGATCATACAGGTATCGCACCGCTCGGCGCACGGCATCGGCGTCGGCGCTTGACAGACTCGGCAGATTGCCGACCACGGAGGCATCGGCAATGGCAAGCACCGGCATCTCCTCATGCTCCTCAAGCAAGGCAACGCAAGGGTCTCCAAGCTCGACATTGACGAGCAGCATGGCGTCGACGTTGCCAGTAGCAATCCAATCATCGATGATCGAAAGCTTCGCGTCCTCACCCACGGCCATGCGTACCAGCAGAGAATAATCGTATTTTTCCAGCTCGGCGCCAAGACCGGAAATAAGTTCCATCATGTAGGATTCGACGGAAAGCAGCTTCGGGTCGTAACCCAACACTAGACCCACGCGCTGCGTCTTCGCCTTGGCCAGCGCCTGTGCCACGCCATTCGGCTTCCATCCCAGTTCATGTGCGACCTTCAACACTTTGTCTCGGGTCACATCGGAAACACCAGACTTGCCGTTGAGCGCATACGAAACGGCGCTACTAGAGACTCCCGAACTTGGCAACGTCAAAAATCGTCACCTTGTTTTTTTGAATAGGCATGTCCGTGTCCTTCTTCTTAACTTAAATCGCAACTTAAACGGTTCATCTACATCGTACAGTAAAAGCGCCGACCAACCTCTTGAAAAGTCAGCGTTCACAACACTTTCGTTTCTTAAGGTTGGCGGCGCTTCAACTTATGTTTTTACTCAACCGAACACGTCAACTGAAATTTCAGTAGTCCTCTATCCACTCTTCTACCGCTTCAGTAGACGGCGTACTCGCGGAAGCTCACCATTCGCGCTTCGGATCGTTGGCGGAACGCGGCACGTTGGCGGCTGCGAACGCACCCGGAGCGGCAAGCGCTGCGGCATCGGCAGTGGCGATATGCAGCACGACGCTTTCGCCCGGAAGCAGCGAGACCATGCCCTCGGCCACCGAAGCCTTCGCGTCGACCTTATCTGCCATGCAGAACAGGTCGCGCACGTAGCTCTTGGCTGTGGCGGTAAGTTCCACGCCATCTTCCACGGCAACGGCCGCGGCACTGAGGGCGAGTTTCACGTAAAACATTTCTTGTATTCACGCAATGGTTGCGGCACGGATGGCCATCCGCGCGTTCCGGAAGACGAACAGATGGCCGCCGAACTGACCGCATACCTGGAATCATTCGGCCCGGACCTCTGGCAATAGCCTATGCGCTCGCAGTGCAGCGCATTTTATTTGATTCGTTTCTGCGATTTTGGTGGCGCAAATCGCAGAAACGTTGATTTTCCAACGATTTTTTATTTGACTGGTATTTGATTCGTATTTGACTGACGTGCGATCAGCAGGACTTCAATCGCAATATAAAGCGTGCGATTGCAGCACACTATAAGCACAGCAATCGCACGCTATTCATCGTCAACTATCGACAATCATGTGACGCAGCCGTTCAACGCAACTATCTAACGTGATTATTCAGCGTGATCAGAGTCGGTGTGATCGGTCAGGTCCAGCTTGAATGGGTGAGCAGGCAGATTATTGTCATTAAACAACGGTGCCGGACCCCAGCTACGCCATGCGTAGCGCATCATCACCGGCGCTGGCACTTCCGGCGTGGCAACGTAATCGTGCCGATACTGCGGCTGTTGATCGGAATACCGAATTCCGTGGCGTTGTAATCGACCACGTTGACCTTTGCGTTGACCAGATCGTCAATATCGCAATCCACGAAAATCGCGGCGTAGGCCGGATGGAACACACCATCGGCACCGGCAAGCTCGAAACCGGAACGTTCCGGCAGACGCACCAGCGAAGGCAGGCTCTTGGCGAACTCGTCACCAAAACTGTCGGGCGTAGTACCGCTGAAATGCAGGCCGTGCGCGTACCGGAAGAACAGGCGTACGCGGCCGCCTTCGTCGCAGCGGAAACCCAGCACAGTCGGCCCATACACCGGAATACGGCTCATACCATACACTTGGCGAAGCGCACAATTGCCTAGACGCTCGCCCGGTGTACGTTTATCAACCGGATGAATGTTGTTGTATTCGCCGCAATCCATAGTGCAGATGGCGAACACATTGTCGATGGACTGCGCGGCATCCCACTGGGCCTCGCGCAACACCGGCCACAGCATCGGATCGCCGTCACCCTCGTCGACCTTCTTGTCAATCCACTGCGGCAATTGCACGATCAGGAACGGCAGGCTTTCGCTCCACAGCGCACGCCATTCACCAATCATCATGCCCAGCAACTCACGGTAGGATCCGCAATACGGCTCGTCTTCCTCGCCTGATACCATAGGAATCCCGCCAAGGAGTAAGGCACAATGCGCTCCAGCATGGCATGGAACGCGCCTGACGGACGCCACTGCGAGGTCGGCGTCATCGGCGGCGGCCACGGGCATTCGCCATACTGTTGGGTCAGCGTATCCCACGTCACATCAGGATCGTCTTCGCGGGCGGCTGCGATCGACGCATTCCACGTATCAGAACGCGACTGCCATTCGCCGTACTCCAAATCGAACTGTTCCTGCGTTTTACCTGCGATCGCCTGCTCATAGCGCGCAAGATAGCCGCGCCCGGATTCGCTGGAATTCAGTGCATCTTCGCTCGTCCAGCAACTGATCGACGTACCCCCGATATAACAGTCGATAATGCCGATCGGAAGGTCGGAATCAAGTTCATCACGCAGTTTTCGCGCAAAATAGTACGCTACCGCACTCATTACGCCACTATTTTCAGGCATGATTCCTGCCAGCTTGCCGCATGTTCGGCGTTGCGATTGATCACACCGGTTTTCGGCACATTGTAGAAGCGCAGTAACGGATCGGCACAGTTATCGAGGGCTTCCTCGGCGTCTTCACTGTTGCGCAATTCAAGTTCCATATTGCTTTGACCGCCGGCCAGCCATACTTCGCCGATAAGCACGTCATAATATTCGATGAAATCGTTGCCTGCGGTGACGCGCAACGTGTAAGGGCCACCTTCGGGCTGTGCCGGCAGCATGACGCGCCACGGTGAAAAACCGTTCTTGATCTCTTTGGAGGCGTACGCATGCGCCTGCACGATCACGGAACCATCGAAATCGCGGATTTCCGCGGAAACCTCAAGTCCGGCGCAATCGGCATCAAGCGCGCCGAACACGGCGATGGGCTTGTTACGCTGCAACACCATATGCGAGGCGAAAATCGCGGCGACGTGCAGAACTCCTGACGTGCTACGGTCTTCGGTAGGTTCAGCCGACGTTGTCATTTCAGAACCAGGTGCGGGACCAGTCGCAGTGACCATGACATCTCTTCCTATAGAAAAACCGTAAGAAACCGTACATATCTATCCTAGAACAATATGCGACAGAACATACAAAAAAGACCGCCACCCGTAAGGGCAGCGGTCTTGTAAAAGACTCAGCGATTAGCCGAATGAGCACATCAGCCACGGGCGATCTTGCCGGTGAAGGTGGCCATATCAGCGTCGTCATCCTTGCCGTTGTTCCAGGAGAACATGGCGCGCAGCTTCGGACCGACGGTCTCGATGCGGACGTTGCCGTACTCTTCCTGCAGAGCCTTGAACTTCGGAGCGCCAGCGTCCTGGTCCTCGATGAACTCCTTGGCGAAGGAGCCGTCCTGGATGCGCTGCAGGTGGTACTGCATGCGCTCACGCACGTGCTCGTCGATGCAGGTGTTGGTGTAGTCGCCGTACTGGGCGGTGTCGGAGCAGGACCAGCGAGCCTTGTTCAGACCGCCCTCGTTCATGAGGTCGACGAGCATCTTCAACTCGTGGCAGACCTCGAAGTAGGCGATTTCAGGCTGGTAGCCGGCGTCGGTGAGGACTCGAAGCCCATTTCAACAAGCTTGTTCACGCCGCCCATGAGCACATTCTGCTCGCCGAACAGATCGGTTTCGGTCTCCTCGGTGAAGGTGGTCTTGATGGCGCCTGCACGCAGAGCGCCCAGAGCCTTGGCGTAAGAGGGTGATGTCCCAAGCGTCGCCGCGCGGATCCTGCTCCACGGCCACGACGACCGGAACGCCACGGCCGTTGGCGTACTCACGACGCACGATGTGGCCCGGGCCCTTCGGGGCGACCATGAACACCGGATGATCCTCGGACGGCTTGATGTAGCGTAGTGGATGTTGAAGCCGTGAGCGAAAGCAACAGCTGCGCCCGGCTTGATGTTCGGCTCGATGTCATTGGCCAGATGGTGCGCTGGTACTGATCCGGAGCCAGAATCATGATGATATCGGCCTCAGCAGCAGCTTCCGGAACGGACTTGACTTCCAGACCCTGCTCCTTGGCGTGCTCGACGGACTTGGAGGTCGGACGCAGGCCAACGACGACGTCCACACCGGAATCGCGCAGGTTCAACGCATGAGCGTGACCCTGGGAACCGTAACCGATGATGGCAACCTTCTTACCTTCGAGGACCGAGAGATCGCCGTCGTTCTCGTACCAGATTTGTGCAGCCATTGTACTTGGCACTCCTTTTTATGTAGTGGGGTGAACGCCTCCCGGCGCTCGGGTTTCTACCATTCGCAGATGAATTCGCGTGTTTTTGTGCATGGATTTTGTCCTGCAAACTGGGGTCTATCCTACTCCCGTCCCTTCCTAAATAAGCATTGAGTCCACAAAGTGGGCCAACGCCTAGCCGTGCGGCTCCCCCGACAATCAGTACTGCGATCCCGCATACGAAATATCCCAGTCATAAAACAACACAGCAACAAAAAGAAGCCACCGCGGTGAGACGGTGGCTTCCAACACGTTTCGCGCATATTGCGCTACTACGTTATTCAGCGGCCCTTAACATGCAGCCGCTACAGCGAAATCACTGAACCTGGGTACGAGCGATCTTGCCGTTGAAGGACTCGGCCATATCGGCATCGGCGTCCGTCTGGTTGTTCCAAGAGAACATGGCGCGCAGCTTCGGACCAACGGTCTCCAGGTGCGGGTGGCTGTACTCTTCCTGCAGCTCCTTGAACTTCGGAGCGCCAGCGGCCTGATCATCCATGAACTCCTTGGCGAAGGAGCCGTCCTGAATGCGCTTGAGCTGGTACTGCATGCGCTTCTTGGTCTCTTCAGTGATGACGGTGGAGGTGTAATCGCCGTACTGAGCGGTGTCGGAGCAGCTCCAGCGAGCTTGTTCAGACCACCCTCGTTGGCCAGATCCACCAGCATCTTCAGCTCGTGGAACACCTCGAAGTAGGCGATCTCCGGCTGGTAGCCAGCCTCGGTCAGCACATCGAAGCCCATATCGCACAGGTGTTGATGCCACCCATGAGCACGTCCTGCTCACCGAACAGATCGGTTTCGGTCTCCTCGGTGAAGGTGGTCTTGATGGCGCCTGCGCGCAGAGCGCCCAGAGCCTTGGCGTAAGCCAGGCACAGCGGCCAGGTCTTGCCATCCGGATCCTGCTCCACAGCCACAACGACCGGAACGCCACGGCCGGCGGCGTACTCACGACGAACGATGTGGCCCGGGCCCTTCGGGGCGACCATGAACACCGGATGATCCTCGGACGGCTTGATGTAGCCGTAGTGGATGTTGAAGCCGTGAGCGAAAGCCAGAGCAGCGCCCGGCTTCAGGTTCGGCTCAACGTCCTTCTTGTACACGGCGGCCTGGTACTGGTCAGGCAGCAGGATCATCACAACGTCGGCTTCGGCAACGGCCTCGGCAACAGGCTTGACCTCGAGGCCCTGCTCCTTGGCGTATTCCACGGACTTAGAGGTAGGACGCAGGCCGACGACGACATCCACACCGGAATCGCGCAGGTTCAGCGCGTGGGCGTGACCCTGGGAACCGTAACCGAGGATGGCCACCTTCTTGCCATCGAACACGGACAGATCGGCATCCTTCTCGTACCAGATAGTTGCTGCCATAATAGGCGCTCCTTTATTTTTCTTTTTATAGCGATTCGGGACTTGCATTCCCGAACAAACTCGCGATATTTAATTCTTGTTTCGGTTGTTCACAGCGGGCGATGGTTCCTAGGAGATTACTCCCCCGGATTGTGTCCGAGGAACCACCCCGCCTCTCCTGCGGAACTGTTTTAGTCCCGCTTTCTTTATATTGGTTGCTGACGTTCACATAGTGGTTATATTCGCGTCAAACGTTTTTAGTAAGGCTTCCGTCGATGTCATCTTGACACGTCGCTGAATAGCCGGTCAAACGGCACTTGGCGATTGATCACTTGGTGAAATCAACATCCTTAGTCTCCTTGCAGCTCAGCACCGCAACAAGGCAGCACACGGCCATCACGCCGAGGTACAGACCGACGGAGTGCACACCCCAGTGGTGGGACAGCCAAGTGGCGATGGTCGCACGAATGCCGCGCCGACGATGGCGGCCAGGTTGTAGCCGATGCCGGAGCCGGAATAACGCACGTTGCGTCGAACAGCTCCGGCAGGAACGCGCCGATCGGACCGAATGCGGTGCCCATCAACGCGAAGCCGATGCATAGGAACAGCAGGTTGGCGGCGAAGTTACGCTGGCCGACGACCGACGGATCAAGCAGGAACGGGAAGAGCAGCGCGAATGCCACGAGGCAGCAGGACGAGATGACGATCACGCGCTTGCGGCCGAATTTATCGGCGTTCACGCAGGAAATGACGATGAACGCGGCGAACACGCAGATGGCAAGCATCAGCATGAGCAGGTATTCACGATTGGTGAAACCAAGGTCTCCGCCGCCCTGCTCGACGGTTTTGGTGCCCCAAGCGAGGGACCAGGTTGCCAGCGTGTAGAACAGCGTGTAGGTGACGGCCACCAGGAACGTGGCTTGGATGACTTCCTTCCAGCTCTTCTTGAACACTTCGGTCAACGGGGACTTGACGACCTTCTTCTGCTCCTGGGCCATGCGGAAGATCGGAGTCTCCTCCATCTGCACGCGCACCACAAGGCCGACGATCACCAGCACTGCGGACAGCAGGAACGGCACACGCCAGCCCCATGCCAGCATCGCATCGTCATCGTTGAACGTTTCCAACAGGAAGTAGGTACCGTTCGACAGGAAGAAACCGATCGGAGCGCCCAATTCCGGGAAGGAGCCATACAGCGCGCGCTTGTCTTCCGGAGCGTTCTCGGTGGCCACCAAAGCGGCACCCGACCATTCACCGCCCAGACCGATGCCCTGCACGAAACGGCACAGGCACAGCGCGGCGACAGCCACAATGCCCCACTGGCTGTAAGTCGGCAGGCAGCCGATCAGGAACGTGGCGATGCCCATGGTCAACAGCGAAACCACCAGCGTGGTCTTGCGGCCCATGCGGTCGCCGAAATGGCCGAACACCAAGGATCCGAGCGGACGTGCGATGAACGCGATGGCGAAGGTCAGCAGGCTGGCCAGCAGCGCGACGGTCGGATTGGTGGTGTCTCCGAAGAACACCTTCGGGAAATAGTTCGCAGCGGCGGTGCCGTATGCGTAGAAGTCGTAGAACTCGATGGCGGTGCCGACCATGGAAGCGGCGATCACGGTTTTCACCGAATCGCGCACCATTGCCTGCGCTTTGCCAGCGGCTGCTTCGACTGCACTCATTGGATTACTCCTGTTACGTCTGTCATGCGTTGCCGGCTCCCAACATGCGCCGATAACGTCTTTCTTCTATTCTCTTGTGTGCAGTCTTCATTTCGTTGCCTTACGCCTTGTGGGCGGCAACAAAAAGACCCCGCAGCATGCAGGGCCATCAACGTGTATGTTTTGCGCGCCTCAAACCCTGCCTCCGTTGGCGAGGGATTGAAGCTGCATTGCTCGAATCAGTCCGCCAACGAAAGCGGAATAATAATTCGTGCGGACAGCAGTACGCGTGCAACCATTCCGTTCATCGTGGCGAACCTCCTTTCGCAAAGTCTTGTATTCTGCGGATTGTCCGCTCGAACTAAGCCGTAAAGATAAGCGCGTCCACAGACCCTTTCTACTAAAGGTTCACTATGTGGACGCGCAATTTTGAATTTGATATTCGTTTTTCGGATTATCTCAGGTCATCCAAATCATTTCAGCAGCAACGTCAGCACGCCCGCAACAGCCATGCAACCGGCGGCAACAGCGAAAATCAGCAGATACTCGCCAGTCACCGCAATCGCAATCGCGCAAACGACAGCGCCAATCAACGAACCGAACGTATTCGCCAAACTGAACGCAGCCAACGAACGACCAACGGAACGTATATCCGGCAACGTCGCAAGATTCAACCCTTGCTCACGCCGTCATACACCACATACGCGAAACCTGCAAACAGCGCATACAGCGCGACCGCCATAGCACTATCGATCGGCGTCAACGGAAGCACCACAGCAACCACAAACAACAAGCAGGCGGCAATCGCGGGAATACGGGAATCTTTGAAAGCGCGGGCGATGCGGCCAAGCAGCAGCGCAGCCAACAGCGAGCCGACGAACGCGGCAACGGCCATCATCGACATAACCGCAGCCGCTCCGGACAAACCAAACATGGTGACCTGCGAAACATCGCCCAAACCATCCTGCGCAAGATACCACTGGTAAATCGCAATGCCGGAAGTGGCTGCGATGGCAAACATGCGCGCGGCAAACGCAATGAAGAACTTCGGAGCGCCCTTCGGCGGACGATACTGCGAAAAATAATCGCCCTTCTTCACACCCTCACGAGGCAAATAGCTGCTGGAACCCTCAAACGGCAACACCAGCAACGTAGCCACACCAGCCACCACCAGGCACAACGCAAACACCATCATGGCGAAACGCGTGGTGCCATCCCAACCGGAATCGTCGGCAGCCCACGTAATCGAAACGGCCGCGATAATGCCCAACACCTGGCCGAACGCTTGGCCAACGCCACGCCACGCGTCCGCACGATCACGGAACTTGTCAGGCACGCGCTCACCGAAAGCGGCCGCCAGCGGCATCGATACCATCGCATGTCCGATCAGCGTAAACAGCCAGAACACGATGACCAACGGCATGAAATCGCATGCGGAAAGAATCGCCACCGACGTGGCGGTCAGTACCGTGCCGGCGATGATCCACGGGGTGCGGCGGCCCAGCGGGCAGTACGAATGGTCGGATCCGACGGAAATCCACGCGTTCATCAGGAACGTCAACAACGTGCCGACGACGCTGAGCAGCGCCAGATCGGTGACGCGGTCGGTGCCGGAAAGACGGCTGATGGTCTGCGGAATGAGCACAGAGTTGAGCGCGGCCATCGGCGCGGTGAACAGCAGCGCACCAAGCGCGAAGCCGGCGGTGAGACGATGCACCTGCGGTTTGGTGGGCGTGGTGCCGTCGGGCGCGGTCATCGGATCGCGCAGGTCAAGGAACGACGATTCGAGGTTCGGCACAGCGGCGTCGAGATGGGCGAACGCGGTCAGCGGGGAGCCGCCTTCCGTGTTGATGAGGGTCTGCTGCACTTCCGGACGCTCGTTGGAAGCCTCGGGCACGCGCGGATTCTGCTGTACGGCCAAGCGCTTCAGGGCCGCTTTGGTCTCTTCGGTCAGCGTTTTTTCGTAATCGGGACGGTCATCGATGCCGGGGCGCACGAACACCTGACCCGGCAGCGGCTGCGGCCGCATTGGAGGCTGCTGCTCATCTGCATTATGTTGATTGTCTTCAGTCATCTCTTGTTTCTATTCCTGTTTTTCTTGTTTTATATTGTCGCTTCTCGTTCTTGCTTCTATTTCGTTGCTCGTTTCGAAATGTCACACGATATTCAGTACATATGAAAATCGCCCGGACGCACTGCACCAGTGCATTCGAGCGATTCTTTCAGCGAAATCAACCATATCAATACGTCCTGTCAGACAGCAGAAACATGCGATGGCAATCTCAATATCGATATCGCATAAGAATCGATATCGCATAAGAAAAGCCGGATGCGATTATCGCTTCGCATCGGACCGGTTGTGTGAGTCTGTTCAGTTATGATTGCGGATTCCGTACCGTTCGATCAGCCCTTGACTGCGCCGGAGGTCACGCCTTCGACGATGTAGCGCTGCAGGAACAGGTACAGGATGAGAATCGGCAGCATGGCCAGCAGCAGGGCCGCCATGATCAGGCCGATGTCGTTGGAGTAGGTGCCGTAGAAGATCTGGGTTGCAATCGGAATGGTGTACAGTTCGCGACGGCCCAGAACCAAGGACGGCAGCAGGTAGTCGTTCCAGAACGCCATGGCGTCGATGATGGCGACGGTGGCGACGGTCGGCTTAAGCAGCGGGAACACGATCGTCCAGAAGGTGCGCCACTTGGAGCAGCCGTCGATGCTGGCCGCTTCTTCAAGCTCGTTCGGAATGTTCGTCTTGATCGCGCCGTGGAACATAAACACCGCCAGAGAAACCGAGAAGCCGGTGTGCATGAGAATCAGCGTGATACGGCTATTCAACACGTCGAGCAGGCCGCCATAGACGGAGACGAGCGGAACCATGAGCACTTGGAACGGAATGACCATGGAGGCCACCATGAGTGCAAACACCATGCCGCCGAACTTCCACGAGGGGTTGCGCACGATTACGTACGCGCACATCGCGGAGAACAGGATGGTCAGTATGGTTGCGCTGATGGTGATGATCGCGGAGTTGCCGAACACGGTGACGAAGTTCATCTTGTCCATTGCCCTGGGGAAGTTCTCCAGGGTGAACCCGTGCTTACCGATCAGCGCCAGCGGAGCGGTGTTGATGTCTGCCTTGGTCTTGAAGACGTTAATCACGACCAGGATGAACGGTGCGATGAATAGCAGCAGCAGAATCGTCAGAACGACGATCATCAGTGCATGCAGGACCTTAGTGCGAGTGCTGACTTGACCCTTCATTATGCTGCCACCTCACCCTTCTTGCCGAAGTACACCTGCAGCATGCCGATCACTGCGCAGACGATGAAGAGGACCAACGCCTCCGCCTGACCGGTGCCATAGTTCTTGTAAACGAATGCCTGATTGTAGACGTGCATTGCCGCGAGCACCGACTGGTTGAACGGTTCGCCCTTGGTAAGCGAAAGGTTCAGGTCGTACACCATGAAGCAGCGGGTGGTGCTCAGGAAGATGCACTGAACGAAGGAGGAGCGCATCAGCGGGATGACCACGTGCCACATGGCCTTGCCCTTGTTGCAGCCATCGATCATGGCCGCTTCCTTCAGGCTCTGGTCAACGCTCATGAAGCCTGCCACGTAAATCAGCATCATGTAGCCTGCGTACTGCCAGACCGAAACGAGGATCAAGCAGAACATTGCGCCGTTTGGCGTGGAGAGCAGCGATGCGTGGTCTGTTTGCGTCGCTGCTTCGGCGATAGCACGAAGGCGCGGTTGAAGACGAACTTCCACACGTAGCCCAGAACGATGCCGCCGATGAGGTTCGGAATGAAGAAGCCCGCACGGAAGAAGTTCTGCCCCTTGATGCCGCTGGTCACGAGGTAGGCCAGCAGAAAGGCGACGATGTTGGTGAGGATGACGGCGATGACGGAGTAGATGAAGGTGCGTCCAAGCGACTGCCAATATGCGGTGTCGGCAAGAGCCGCCTTGTAGTTTTCGAGACCGACGAACGGCTTCGTTGTCGAAACGCCGTCCCAGCTGGTGAATGTCAGATAGAGGCCATAGAAGAACGGCAGGATCACCACGGCGAAGAAAAGAATCGTCGCCGGGCCACCGAACATCAGAAACTGGCCGATTTTATAGGAAAGCTTATTCTGTTTCATGATGGATCCCATACGTGCCGGGGATGTAAGGTCCGCCGCAGGAAGGAAGCGGCGGACCCTGCATCATGGTGCATTATTTGGAAATTCAGGCGGTTGCGCCGGTGAACTTAGCGGTCTTCCAGTAGTCCTGGATGTCCTGGGCGAGGCCTGCACGGTCCTCTTCACCTGCGAGCCACTTCTGGAAGGCGGCGCCGAGCACAGAGAAGTGGTCGTCAGGCAGGTAGTTGTAGTTGTCGATCAGCTTGCCGGCGTCGGCATAGGACTTCACGGACTTACCCAGCGGATCGGCCGCTTCGATACTGTTGTTCTTGAACGGGGAGATCAGAGCGGCATCCTTGGAGATGAACTCCTGACCTTCCTTGTCTTCGGCAAGCCAGTTCAGGAAGTCCTTGGCGGCCTTACGCTGCTCGTCGGAGGTGTTGTCGGAGGAGTCGATGAAGAAGTACTTGGAGCCGCCGCCGACGAGCTTCTCATTGGAGCCGTCATCGGTGTTCTGCGGAACCGGCATGAGACCCATGTTCTCGGTGTAATCGTACTGGTTCAGCACGGACCAATCCCAGTTGCCGCCGAACATGAAAGCAATCTCACCCTCGGCCAGCTTCTGCTCGGTCACCTCACGCTCGGCGGAGATGGCGGAGGACTTGGCGTAGTTGTTGTCTTTCATCACGTCGAAGAAGTCCATCAGGGAGTTCCACTTGGCGTTGGAGCTGAGGTCAACCTTGCCGTCCTTGAGCTCATGGCAGAAGGCGTCCGGATCTTCCTGCTCCTCGTAGACTTCTGGCAGGAAGTGCCCGGCGAGGGACCAGTCTTCCTTCATGACACCGGTCGGGGATTCCATGCTGCCGGCCTTGAGCTCGTCGATGAGATCCTTGAACTCGTCAAGGGTCTTGTAGTTCTCAGGCTTGAATTCCTTACCGGTAACCTTCTTGATGGCGTCAGCATTGTAAATCAGGCCACGGGCTTCGACGGAAACCGGGAAGCCGTAGGTCTTGCCGTCAATGCTGATGCGTAGTCGGTGTCTTTGACCCAATCCTGGTCGGACAGATCGACGGCGTGCTCTTCAGCCAAGGAGTAGATGTCCTTGGCGTCGACCATGGAGATGGTGTACGGATCCTTGGATGCGTACTTGGTGGCGAGATGCGCTGCGACGGTGTCGTTGGAGTAGTAGACCTCAACGTCTACGCCCTTTTCCTTGGAGTACTTCGCAGCCATGTCTTCCATTTGGCTTTCGATTTCAACCTTGGAGTTGAAGATGGTGATCTTTGGTGCCGCTGGAGCTGGTGACGATCCGCATGCTCCCAGCATACCAACGGTCATCAGCGTTGCAACAATAGCGGTGCCAGCCTTCTTCCAAGAAGAGAACTTGCTCATTTTCCAATCCCTTTCTATCCACTATTCACCGAGCAGCCCTGCCCAATGAGGTGATAAAGGAAGGTGAATCCCCGACTCGCGTTGTCGGAATCTCTCCGTCCTTGGTATACAGGATATCAAACCGGTTCGAGAGTTGTCAAACCGGTTCGAGAAACCTTGTGTACAGTGCCATCCGTCGGCGTGTCGCGTCAATCGATTGACATATTGCAAACATTGGCATTCCATACACCCCTAAAAGTGTCTTCACGGGCTATAATGACGGAAAAGCGATTACCGACGTTTCCAACGTTGCGATACATCGGTAGACCAACAGCAAAGACGCGAAAACAGGAGGATTTATGGCACGCTGGCTCAACAACGCAATCTTTTATGAAATCTATCCGCAATCATTCAACGACTCGAACGGCGACGGTATCGGTGACTTCCAAGGCATCATCGACAAACTGCAATACGTGCGCGATCTGGGGTGCAATGCGATCTGGATCAACCCATGCTTCGACTCGTCGTTCTACGATGCCGGCTACGACGTGCGCGACTACTACACAGCCGCTGAACGCTACGGCAGCAACGCGGACCTGCAGCGGCTCTTCGAGCGCGCGCACGAACTGGGCATGCACGTACTGCTCGACCTCGTACCCGGGCATTCCGCGGTCGACAATCCGTGGTTCCTCGAATCCGGCAAGGACGAACGCAACGCATGGACCGACCGCTACATCTGGCGACCGATGACGCAATCGCCGAATCTGAACTCGCCCTACGAATCGATCCGCGGATTCCTCGGAGGCATTGCGGAACGTCCCGACGCGGCGGCCGTGAACTGCTTCTCCACGCAGGCATGCCTCAACTACGGATTCGGCACCGTCACCGAAGACTGGCAGTTCGCCGCCGACTCCCCCGAAGCGGTGCAGGGCCGGCTGCTCATCCAAGACATCATGGACTTCTGGCTCGGGCTGGGGGCGGACGGCTTCCGCGTGGACATGGCAGGCAGCCTCGTCAAGGAAGACCCCGACCACTATTGGACGAAACTCTTGTGGCAGCAAGTGCGAGCGCATCTGGACGAAACCTACCCGGAAGCGGTGCTCGTATCGGAATGGGGTGACCCCGAAGAGGCGTTGCACGCCGGATTCGACATGGACTTCCTGCTGCATTTCGGGCCGTCGCATTATCTTGACCTGTTCCGCGAGAATCCGTATTTTTCGGCCGGATCTTCCGAAGCTACGGGCAGCGCCGAAACTGCCGAAACGAAACACGACGGCGAACGCAGCGAATGCGACGGCGCGGGCAGCAGCGGGTGCGACAGCAACGGCAATTCAGTCGTCGACGGAGACAATCCAAATTGTAATAACGACAATGTCGGCAATGCGAGCGGCGACATCAAGGCGTTTGTGGACACATATACGGCCATGCTTGCCAGCACCGCCGGAACGCCTGGATACATCTGCATTCCGTCGGGCAATCACGACATGATCCGCATGCGCGACACCTTGACCACCGATGAAATGAAGCTCGCGTTCACATTCCTGCTGACCATGCCCGGCTGCCCGTTCATCTACTACGGCGACGAAATCGGCATGCGCTACATGCACGGGCTCAAATCCAAGGAAGGCGGATACGAGCGCACCGGATCGCGCACACCAATGCAATGGAGCTGCGCAACCAACGCAGGATTCTCCGCAGCCCGGCCCGATGATCTGTATCTGCCGATCGATGCCGACAGCGAGCGCCCGAACGTGGCTTCGCAGACCGGACGCAGCGACTCGCTGCTGGAAACCGTACGCGCACTGAACACGCTACGCCTGGCACATCCCGCACTGCAGGCCGACGGAGGCATCGAGTTCCTCTACGCGGAAGATCACGCGTATCCGCTGGTGTACGCGAGAAGCTCCGAGGCCGGCGAAGCCGAACGCGACGCAACTGACGGCGAACGCAGCGGAACAGCACACGAAACCAGCTGTGAAACACCTTGTGAAACCTACAGCAAGATTAATCGCGAAGCAGGTGGCGAGCGCATCATCGTCGCCATCAATCCGTCAAACACCGACGCAAGCTGCACACTGCCGAGCGACTATGTGAAACTGCTGTCTGGCGGCTCGGCGCAGGAAATATCGCAAGAACCAACAGCGAAACCAACGCAAGAACCAACGGAGAAACCAACGCTGCTGAGCATCGGCAACCCCGCACGCTTCGACGGCACCCAACTGCACGTCCCAGCCCGCAGCGCCACCATCCTCCCCTGCTAATCCCGCCCCCAGCGTGTCCGATTCTCCAGAATCGGTCATTCAAGCGCCCCACTTTGACCTGTAGTTGTCCGATTCGGGAGAAACGGACATTCACGCACCCAAAAGTACGTTCCGGTTGTCCGATTCTCCAGAATCGGACACTCAAGGCGACGAAAACGCGTAAAGGCCTTCCGCGGAACTTGCAATCTGCGGAACGGCCTTTACGAGCAAACAATTTCAGGACTGCGCTACCTTGCGCCCATTGGCGTCGATCTCACCGTCGATACGGCGGAAAATCCAGTTGTAGATCCACGCGCAACAGTATTGCGGCAACGTGACGCCCATCAAAATCAGCAGCGGAATCATATATATGAAAAACTGCGCATACAGCACGGCGAACGCGGCCAAAATCACCAGCATGCACAAGGTGCGCGGGAAAAAGCCGAGCGCAAGTTTCGTCGCATTCTTCAACGTTTCGGAAGTCGGATTCTCATAGCGAGAAAGCAGCGGGAAGAAGTACTGCGCAATCGCAATAATCACCAATCCCATGAACACGACGCACGCCATCAGCGGCCCGCGCATCGACCCCATGGACCGGGCGAGCATGCCGTCGACCACCAGCACAATCGCCGCCAGCAGGAACGCAAGCCACGGCAGCAGCGACTGCTTGAGATTGCGCTTGAACGAGTCGAAAAACTGGCGCGCCACATACGTTTCCTCATGGCGGACCATGCGCCAGAGCACACTGTGCATCGCAGTGAACGATGCGCCGGCCGTGACGATCGGCAGGCAGCACAACAGCGTGAGCACGTTGAGAATAATCAGATCGAACAGCACGCCCATAATGGAGAAAAACATGTTGTCTTGATCGAAAAGCTTTGACATCTTTGACATAAGCTCACCTTACCCGTTTTTGCTGGGATCTCAGCTGATTCCCGGGAAAATTGTTTTCCCGATAAGACGATTTCTCGGAAAAACGAAAATGCGAATCGTCCTTCCTGAAGGAGAGGTGACAGGAAGGACGATTACAGATTTATGGATTTATGCGCGGTCAGGCAGCGACCGGATCAGGCGAGGCTGAATCAGGCCGCGACCGGCGGATTGGCGATCAGATCGTCCGTGCGGTGCTCACCGGCGGCATCACGCCATTCGAGCGTGGCGACGGACGCGGTGTTCTCCACACCAAGACCACGGCCCGGCTCAAACGTGAGCGTGGCCTGAGTGGTCGTGCCCTCCCACGTGAAGCTGATGGACATATCGCCGTCGGCGCTGTACGAGAAGGTGCCATCGAACGCATCAAGCTCGTTGCGGAACTTGGCAAGCGCGTTCAGTGCCTTCACCACCGGACGCTGCAGATTCTCTCGATCTCAGCCGTGGAATAGTAATGGCGATTGATATCGCGGCCATTGTTGGTCTTGCGCAGCAGCTCCATGTCGTTCTTGCCGGCAAGCGCGCCGACATAGTAGACCTGCGGAACGCCCGGCAGGAAGAACTGCACCGCGCGAGCCGCAATATAGTGCTGATCGTTGCATCCCAGCGCCGAATAGTAGGTGCTGTTGACCTGATACAGGTCAAGATTGGATGCGGCGGCACCGGTAGCGGCCTGCGATTCGCCGTGAGTGTTCGCATGAATGGCGTTGACGAGATTGTCGACATCCTCATCCGGCACGAGCCCCTTGAGCGAACGGTCCAGCTGATCGGAACCGATGTCGATCACGCCGATGCATCATGCGTGTCAAGTACGGTGACGGCATTGTTCGGACGGATGTCGGTCCAATGCGCGACCGGCTCGACATGACCGGTATTCAGCGAATGCAGCAGCAGCGGCGGAAGGGCGAAATCGTAGACGCGATCGACCTTCGACGCGATCTCGACCTGCTTCTTGTAGTAGGAATGCACTTCGATGAGGATTTCCAAGCCGCGCTTGACGCCCTCCTCGCGCAGGCGGGAGATGAGCTTGAACGTTTTCGGCGTCATGAAGCAGCTGGTACCGGCTTCCTTGGCACCGTAGCCGACGGCGTCAAGACGAATGTAGCTGACGTGGGATGCGGCCATCTGGTCGAAAATCGACATCAGGTATTCCCAGCCTTTGTCGGAATCCGTGTCGATATCGACCTGCTGCGGGGTGAAGCTGACCCAGACCAGGCGAGTCTTGCCCGCGAACTTGTAGTGGGTGAACGGCAGACCCGGGCGCGGACGGTAGATGCCGGCCAGATCCTCTTCGGTCGCGCCGTTCGGAAAGACGGAACTCATGGTCAGGAACATCGGGTAATACTCGGATTCCTCGCCCTTTTCAAGCACGTCTTGGAACTGCTTGGATTCCCAGCTCATGTGGTTGACGATGGCGTCGACATGATGCCGTGGGTCTTGGAAGTTCGGCGACATCGTCCCAGCCGCCGAGGCGCGGGTCGACCTTGGTGTGGTCGATGGGTCGAAGCCTGCATCCGCGCCGTCGAATGGAGTGAAGAACGGCAGGATATGCACGCCGTCATACACGCCGTCGAAACGGGTGCGCAGAATGTCGGTCATCGAGCTGAGGGTGCCGTCGCCGAGGCGATCGGCGTAGGTGATGAGCTGCACTTTGTTTTTCATGGGACCTCCCTTGGCTCATGGGCGCGGGTGCAATTTGCGTGCGCATCTGCCTGTTTGTTGTTTACGTATTTGCATACTCACGTATGTATCGAACCGGTTCGATATTACCTCGAAAAGGGCGTCAATGTCCAGTCACACAGCGGAATGCGCGTGTCGAACCGGTTTGATGCGGTGTTCTATGCAGCCCAGACTGTCCGACCCCAACCCAGCGTTCCAACGCGCAGCATCAACGCGTGGTATCGCCTGGCACCAGCGTCATGGGAATAAGCACGTTCGGCTCGAACGGCTTGGGGATGTTCTTGCGCGAGGCGTTGGCCGCAGCCGCCTCTTCATTGGCGATCGCCTGCACCATATGGTCGGCCGCCGACTGCGCGATCGCCGAGAAATCCTGTGCGACCGCGGTCAGCTTCATACCGGCCAAATCGGTCAAATACGTACCATCATAGGCGACGACCTGCAGCTCGTCGGGAATGGAAATTCCGCGGCTCAACGCCTCACGCACGCAGAACGCCGCGCCAATATCGGAGCTGACCACGGCATCGACGCCGTCGGTCGCCACCCCATCAAGCGCACGGCTGACCGCACGATGATAGCCGGCGAAATCCATCACCTCACCGGCCTCGATATACTCATACTTCACGCCCGCGGAGGTCAATTCCTGTTCCAACGTGAGGTAGTAGCGCACCGTCGGGAACGTGGTCTTTCCCAAATCGAACGACCCCTCCTCGACTTCGCCGCGGACCGCCAGATCGAAGAACTGATCGCGCGGACCGCCAATCATCACCACATGGCGCGCGCCATTGCGAATCAGCATCTGCGCAATCAGTCGCCCACCCTGCTCGTGGTCAGATCCGATCGACGAAACACCTTCCCCAAGCACGCGATCGAACGCGACGATCGGGCGGTGGATGGACGTCCAATAATCGCCGGGATGCGAGGTGTGAGCGCACATGACGATGCCGTCCATCATGTGCCTGCGCAGCATATCGACGTATTGGATTTCGCCATCCGTCTCGTCGGTGGTGGAGCACAGCATGGTGCGCAGCCCCTGCGCGGCGAGCGCATGCTGCAGGTGCGCGGTAAACGTTGCAAAGAACGGGTGACGAATGGTGGGCACGATGACGCCGACCAGATTCGTGCGATCGTGGTACAGGTTGCGGGCAAGCTCGTTCGGCACGTAATTGAGGGCTTGCATGGCCTTACGCACGCGGTCGCGCATGTCGTTGGATACATACCCGTTGCCGTTCACCACCAGTGAGACGGTGCTCAGAGACACCCCGGCCTTCTTCGCCACATCGCGCATGCCGACCATGATCGCACCTTCCCCGTTATCACTGTTCCATCGTCGTATTCTCACGTGCTTGCCGCGCGCTTTCCGTGCGCTTCTCGCGAGATATTACATTCATTTACATTCTCTCGAACCTGTTCGACAGTCCGGCGTGTATATCGCTTAACGGGGTTACCCCTTTACTTGATTTTCAATATTGATTTTCGTATGCTGCCCACGACACGGAAAACGGCAGCACAGCACAACAAAAGAAACGGCGCAAAGCTTGCGATATCCACACTCACTTTGCGCCGTCTTCTTGTATTGATGATGACCTACATTGCGATCAGTCGGTCGGCACGTCGCCGGACTGGGTGTGGTCAAAGACCGGCTTGTTGTCTTTGTCGAAGGTGTAGACGCCGATGTTCGCGGAGCTCGGATCATTGTTCTTATTGAACGGTCCGATACCGGTCTGGCCCTGGTACAGGATATCCTTGCCATCCTTCAGCAGCGGCTTGGTCTGGTCGAATGCAATCACCAGCGTCGCATCCGGCTGGCGGCCTTGATGGCGGTTGCGCTCAGATTTCTTTCATGTTACTCAGCGACCGTCCGCGTAACGTGAAAATTACGCCGGATTGGCGAGCAGCGCAATGCCGAAACCGGTGGCCACGCAAATGAGAGGCACCGCGACGGTTGCTATTCCATAGCCCAGAGCCAGCGTAAAACGACGCTGGCGAATCAATGAAACCACTTCGTTGAGCGCCGTGGAGAATGTTGAGAAACCACCGAGAAATCCGACAACGAACATCATGACCGTGTCCATATCCACCGATTGCGAATAGTAGGACATCATGCGATGCCCGCGCATAGCGAGGCGACGCCGTTGATGACGAGCGTGGATAGCGGGAAGTTGCGGTTCGTTCTCCGATTCTCGCGATTCCAGCCTCGTTGAATTGACACGTCGAGCACGTAACGGGCCATGGCGCCAAGACCGCCGAACAGACAGATCATCCACATCATCAGCGCACCTCCCCGGTAGCCGGGTCGGCGATAAGCGAAATCTCCGCAGTGATCGGTTTGGGCTCGAAGCTGGGCGGAAGCGGGTTAGCCGGCTGCTGGATCGGCTGCGACTGCTGCTGGGGCTGCTGGATTGGTTGCGACTGCTGAATCGGCTCGGGCAGCTGCCCCAAGTCTGAAGTATCCTGCTCGCGCAGCAACGGCTGCGATGGCTGTGCCAGCTGAGGAACGGCCAGCGGAGGAATCTGCGGAACGCGGCCCGTCTGCATAGTCTGGCTGGCGGTCGGCGGCACGGTTGGTGTTTCGACTCGCGGAACCTGTCCCGTCTGTGCAATCTGCTGGGCCGCCTGCGCGGCCTGCTGCGCCGCCTGCCGCGGCTTCCA
>ENA-OQEB01000012-OQEB01000012.1-human-gut-metagenome-genome-assembly--contig:-NODE-12-length-71893-cov-4.750732_pt1 | contig 71893 bp, 78 predicted proteins | sample MGYA00242787_ERZ504619 | MGnify/ENA primary metagenome ERZ504619 (study PRJEB26092, sample SAMD00036317) | human gut metagenome | host: Homo sapiens | study: EMG produced TPA metagenomics assembly of... | reverse complement strand
AGAAAAAGAAAAAAGTATATACAGATGTGTACGGAGTTGATTCCGACAGCATTGTCGTGAAGAGTAACACCACAAATCACTATAAAAAGCATAGATCAAAGTCGCATCATCACCATTCAAAGCATCGAAAGATGAAAACCTGGAAAAAGGTGCTTTTGTCAATCGGCTGTACATTACTTGGATTAGTTATACTTGCCGTAGGCACGGTTGCGTATTTGATTTATCAGGGCGGAAACGAGCTGTTTAATATTGATATTCATGTTACCGCCCCACAGGGCATTGAAACCGAGGAAAACGGTAGGTATGTCGTATACAACGGTGAAACATATCAGTTCAACGAAAAGGTGACGAATGTTCTGTGTATCGGTGTTGACAAGCGCAACCTTGACGAAAATAATAACAGCAAAGTCAAGGCGAGCGGAGGTCAGGCGGATGTACTTATGCTTGTGTCAATCGACACTTCAAACGGTAAAATAACGCTCTTCAACATTTCGAGAGATTCGATGGTTGATGTCACAATGTATTCAGCAGGCGGTGCGTATGCCGGCACGGAAAAACAGCAGATTTGTCTTTCGTATTCATACGGTGACGGTAAGGAATCAAGCTGCGAAAATACGGTAAATTCAGTTCAGAGGCTGTTCTATAACATTCCGATTAATACATACTTCTCGCTTGACCTTGACGGCATTTCCGCTCTCAATGACAGCGTTGGCGGAGTTGATGTTGTGTCACCCGAAACAATCGGGGAGTTTGTTGAGGGAGAAAGCTATCACCTTGTCGGACAGCAGGCTGAAAGCTTTGTCAGAACCCGTGATACAAGCAAGACCGATTCAAACAATATGCGTATGCAAAGACAGAAGGTTTACATTCAGTCTTTTATGAATACGGTTCTTCAGCAGACAAAGGAAGATTTAACCACGCCAATTGATTTGTTCAATGCGTCTGCTCCGTATTCATGTACAAATCTTAACCCGTCAAAGGTGTCATATCTTGCTCAGCAGGCTGTGCTTGGCGGTATGAACGGAATTGATATGGTTTCAGTCCCCGGTCAGGTTACAATGGGTTCAAAGTACGCAGAATTCAATGTCAGCGAGGCAGAATTTTATCAGCTGTTTTTGAGTATTTATTATACGAAAATAGAATAATAATCAAACAAATAAAATGCATCAGATTCCAAGTAAGGTTCTGATGCATTTTTGTTTTATGTGCAATGCGGTTGTTATATTGTTGCGGTGAACACGGTTCGCCGCTACAAAAATTTTCCATTTTACATTTTCAATTTTTCATTTAATTAACCTGTCTTCACGAATAGGGTACGGCGGCTCGCCGTAAAAAACAGACAGCCGATAATTGGCTGTCTGCATTTTGTTCAATATTTAATTTGATGCGGAGGTTGTTCCTTTTGAAGAAGTGCCGCCTGTGAACAATTCTTCAAAAACGAAGCTTGCAAACTTCTTTCTCTGTTCTTCAAGGTCTGAAATTTTGATTGTTGATGTGATTGTACCGTTCCATGTTTCGGTGTTATCATCGTAGTACCAAAGACCTTCTTCAGGAACATAATACTGCTCCACATTATAGGAAAGATATGTGAGAGCGTGAGAAACAAGCGCTGTGATTTCGTCCTTCTTGAGGTTTGTTGTTACAAGAGGACCGACAGAGCTTACAATTGAAACAATCTGACCGAGGTCTGCACTTTTCATACTTGTGAACAAAGTTTCAAGAAGTTTTCTCTGTCTTGAGGTTCTGTCCCAGTCGTCACCGTCAAGACCGATTTCGTTGCCGTCCTCGCCCTTTGTAAGGCCTCTGTTTCGAGCATACCAAAGAGCCTCCTGACCGTTGAGATGAACAGTACCGGGTGCGTCTGTGATAGTTGTTCTTGTGTCAGCCTGATTGTTCTTGTACATCTGATAGTTGATGTAGTCAATTTCGTCCTGAGTAACTTCCATATCAATACCGCCGAGGGTGTCGATAATCTTCTTAAAGCTGTCAAAGTCAACAACCGCATAACGGTCAACCTTGATGCCGAAGTTTGCCTCAATTGTCTGAATTGAAAGCTTTGCTCCGCCGTAGTTATAAGATGCGTTGAGCTTGTCATATCCGTAACCGGGGATATAAACATATGTGTCACGCTGGAATGATGTCAGTTTAAGCTTTTTGTGATTGTTATCAATGGTCATCATGATCATTGTATCACTTCTGCCGTGTTTATCGCCTTTTGAATTGTCTTCGCCAAAGAGCATAACATTAAGCTCCTTGGAGTTCTGCAGAAGCTCTCCCTCTGAAAGTGAAAGGTTTGTTGCATCACTCTCAAGCGGGGCAACCGATGAGTTGGTTGCTGCTGTGTTGTTGTTTGTGTCATCAAGCTCTTTGAAGTTGAGAGTGTCAAGAAATGAATAGTAGTAGAGCATTCCGCCGCCGCCCAACAGGAAGATTATTGAAAACACAAGGCAGAGAATTCTTTTAAGTCTGCCTTTTTTATTATATAATTTTTTGACCTGCTTATTTGAGCTTATGTCAACAAAATTGCTTTTCTGACTGTTTTTTTCGTAATTTGGCATATTACTCCTCCAATCGGGTAAAAAGCACACAATACACAAGTATAGTTTATTATACCATATGAGAATTTCTTTTAATGCTAAATTAGAATTAAAATCCGCCTTTTCGTAAAGTTTTAGCGAAAAATCTGACTGAAAATATTGATTTTTTTGTCGGTAACTGTCAATCCTGTTCATCAAGTGACAAATAGAAGGACGGAAGGAACTCTTTTTCAAACACCTCGTTTTCGGGCATATTCATATTGTGAATTGATTTTTCGGTTGCCTCTTTTGCCTTTGAAAACTCGCTATTGCCCATTTTTATTTCTTCAATACATTTTATGAGTGCGGAAAACTTGTCCGCCGCTTTTACATATTTTTTAAGTTCATCGTCACCTGCACCGTTCATTTTGATGATTTTATCCATATCGTCCTTAAAATCATCCGGAAGCATCGACACAAGCCTGTTGCCTGCCGTTGCTTCAATTTCCTTGTAGGCATTTTTGATTTCGGGGTTGAAGTATTTTACGGGAGTCGGCATATCGCCCGTTATGATTTCGGTTGCATCGTGAAAAAGTGCGAGCAATGCGGCTCTTTCGGCATTAAGATTACCGCCGAAACGCTTGTTGTGAATCAAAACAAGGCAATGTGCAATCACTGCAACATCAAGACTGTGTTCGCTGAGGTTTTCACAGCGTGTGTTATTCATAAGTCCCCAACGGTTGATGTACCTCATTCTTGAAAGCATTGCGTAAAAATGTGAAATATTCATAGGTAGTTTCTCCTGTTTTTTGCTAAAAATTAGTGCAATTTGTATCGCATTATGTTATAATGTAATCTAAATGCGAGTGTCCTCTGTTCTCTGCAAGCAAAGCAGAGCGTTGCTCCGAATTGAATATGTAGGTGTCTTTTGAATAAATGACGGTGAAGGACATTTATATTACTGATTATACTATTCATAATTTAAAAGTAAAGAAATTATCGAAAAAAAGATTTTTTCAGACTTTTTGCTCCGTGGAGGGTTTTATGCCGAGCAGAATTTTGCAAAAATATCCAACACAAAAACTATTTGGGTTGCGTGTGTTTCTTATATCAATTATAACTGCAACAGCACTTTTTCTACCGTTTATCATAATGGGGGGCGGTGTTTTCTATTATTACGGTGATTTCAATGTTCAGGAAATTCCGTTTTATCAGCTTGTGCATGACGCCGTAAGAAACGGTGATATGGGTTGGATGCACAATGTTGACCTCGGAACGGATATGCTCTCAAGCTTCAGCTTTTATCTTCTTGGCAGTCCGTTTTTTTGGCTGACAATTCCGTTCCCGAGTGAGGCTGTACCGTATCTTATCGGACCGTTGCTGATTTTAAAATTTGGCTGTGCGTCACTTTCCGCATATCTCTATTTGAAAAGATATGTGGCTGACAGGAATTTCGCTCTTGTAGGCGGATTGCTGTATGCATTTTCGGGATTTTCAATCTACAATGTGTTCTTTTTCCACTTTCATGAACCGATGATAATGTTTCCGCTGTTGCTTGCGGCACTTGACGCATTCATCTATGACGGAAAAAGAATAGTGTTCACACTTGCGGTATTCTCCGCCTGTGTTGTGAACTACTACTTCTTTGTGGGACAGGTTCTGTTCGTAATCATCTATTTTCTTATGATTACGCTTACCAAAACCTACAAATTTAAAGTCAAAAATTTTCTCTTGCTTGCGCTTGAGGTTATCATAGGATTCCTTGCAACGGCATTCATACTGCTGCCGTCAGTGCTCGGATTACTGGGGAACCCAAGGCTTGCCGAGCTTCCGAACGGCTGGGATTCGCTTGTCTACAGTCAACCGCAAAAATACTGGCTGATAATTTTAAGCCTGTTTTTTCCCGCAGATATGCCTGCGTTCCCTGTGTTCACACCCGGCTCAAATTGCAGATGGGCGTCTGTTGCGGCATGGTTGCCGCTTGTCGGAATGACGGGAGTTATCGCATATTTTCAGGTTTGCCGAAAAAGCTGGCTCAAAAAGCTTCTTGCCGTGCTTGCTGTGTTTGCGTGTGTGCCTGTTTTGAACAGTATGTTCCAGCTTATGAACAGCTCAATTTACTACGCAAGATGGTTCTATATGGGTGTGCTTATGCTTGTTCTTGCAACAATCAAGGCATTTGAAAACAGAAAAACCGATTGGAACAGGGCGATTCGTTGGTCGGCAGGAATTACGGTAGGCGCAACTCTGCTGATAGGTCTTATGCCTGTGAGCTATACGGATGAGGAGAGCGGCGATATTCAAAATACGGTTATCGGCACTCAGGCAACATTTGAACGCTATTGGCTCTATGTTCTTATGGCTTTGTTAAGTCTGCTTGCATTCGTTCTCATAATCAAAAAATTCAGACGAAACAAAAAGAGATTTACGGTTATGCTGACTGTAGGTATCCTGAGCGTTTCGCTTTTTACATCATATTTTATAATCGCCACAGGCTATTTCTCAAGCAGCAGTACAAATACAATCAAAGAAGATATCATAAACAGGCGTGACGGCATCACAATTGCCGATATTGACAATGTTCGCAGTGATTTTTACGAATGTGTTGACAACACGGCAATGTTCTGGCAGATTCAGAGCATTAACTGCTTTCAGAGTTCTGTTTCAACATCTATAATGCAGTTTTACGATGCACTCGGAATTACAAGGGATGTTGCGTCAAGACCTGACCTTGATGTATACGGACTTCGCCCGTTTCTGAGTTGTAAGTATCTTTTTGATTACCGTGGCGACGGAAAATCGGGAAGTCTGAATTCATTCGTTGACGAAAACGGCAACACAAGAATGCCGGGTTGGAAATATCTCAGAACGCAGAACCGTTTTGATATTTACCGCAACGAATACTACATTCCTATGGGATACACCTTTGATAAGTTCATTGCCGAAGAAGAATTTGACCTTGTGACGAACGCACACAAGTCCGAGGCTTTGCTCTACGCAATGGTTCTTCCCCGTGACCTTATGAAGAAGTATTCCGATATTACGGGCTACAGCGATGAAAAGTACAAGCTTTTGTACGGCAAGCATCCGGAGGATTACGACAGCATTACGGAAAAGTTTGATTACAGTAATTCAGATTACAAAAAGGTTTGTAATCTCAGAGCCTTGAACAGTTGTACTTCATTTGAATATACAGATAACGGCTTTAAGGCTGTTTACAATAATAAAAAGGGTGACGATAACCTGTTGTTTTTCAGCGTTCCTTACAGCGATGGTTTTACCGCAACTGTAAACGGCAAGGCGGCAGATGTTGAAAAGGTTGACTACGGCTTTATGGCTGTTAAGATTCCAAAGGGGGAAAAGTGTGACATTGTGTTCACCTACGAAACACCCGGATTTTCAACAGGTGTCAAAATCAGCCTTTGCGCATTCGGAGCATTTTTAATCTACTGTGCGGTTATTGTGACCGTTAAAACAGTTAAAAAAAGAAAAATAAAAACTGATAAAGATACAATCAGCATTTAAGTACGGAGGTATTTATTATGTTTGGAAACAAAATACTTGACTTCAAAGACGAACTTTTAAAGGATCTTAACACACTTCTTTCTTTTGAATCGGTTGACGGTGAAAAGAATGACGAGTGCGATAATGCCTTGAATTTTATTCTTAAAAGAGCAGAAGATTTCGGTCTGACAGGGGAGAGAACAACCGACAAGAGCGGTCATATAACCTTTGGCGACAGCGGAAAGCTTTGCGGTGTGCTTACTCACCTTGATGTTGTTCCTGCGGGAAACAGCTGGAGCGTTCCGCCGTATGCGCTTACCGAAAAGGATGGCAGACTTTACGGCAGAGGAATTGCAGATGACAAGGGTGCGGCTCTTGTTACTCTCTATTGTTTGAAAGCAATCAAGGACAGCGGTGTAAAGGGCGTGAACACTCTGCGTGCTATTTACGGCACGGGTGAAGAAACGGGTATGGAGGATATGGAAAATTATTTCAAGAAAAATCCACTTCCCGACATGGCATTCACGCCCGACAGCGACTACGGCATTTGCTTTGCCGAAAAGGGTATTCTTCAGCTTGAAGTCAGCACACTTTTAAATAATGCAACAACACTCAGCCAGTTCCATGCAGGCAGAGCAGTTAATGCAGTTCCCGACAGAGCGTATGTAATGCTTGATTCATCAGACTATGATGAGCAGACTCTCATGCGCCTTGCAGACGCAAGTGACGGTGATTTTGAATTTAATTACACTATTGACGGTCTTATGATAATCAGCCGTGGCAAAGCGGCTCATGCGTGTGAACCGGACAAGGGCTACAATGCCGCAGCGGCACTTGTTGACCTTATCTCAAATGTTTATACAACAAAGGAAACAGGTTCAATCTGTTCATTTATTGACTACGCAATAAACAAGGAAACAAACGGCAGATCACTCGGTCTTAAAATGAGCGACGCTGTTTCGGGCTCGCTCACCGTAAACCTCAGCAGCGTGAATATTGAGGGACAGACCGCAAAGGCTGTGTTTGATATCCGTTATCCCGTTACCGTGAGCGGAAACAGAGTTCTCAAACAGTTCAAAAAGGTTGCAAAAATCAGCGACCTCAAGGTTACTGTTCTCAATCACGAAGAACCGCTTTATGCCGATAAGGACAGCAAGCTTGTAAAGCTTCTCTCTGACGCTTATGAAAGCGTAACAGGTGAAAAGGCTGAGCTTTATTCAACAGGCGGCGGAACATACGCAAGAATGCTCGGAGGTAACGGTGTTGCATTCGGTCCTGCATTCAAAAACGACGATGTTCGTATGCACAATGCAGACGAAAGTATGGACAAGGAGAACTTTTTTAAACACGCTCAGATTTGCCTTGAGGCAATGTACAGAATGTTTACTGACGGAGAATAATGCGTTTCGTTATGAACAAATTCAGATGAAAAGGGAATGCTAATGAATACGGAAAAAACTGTTAGAAAACAGGCAAAAAAGGTTCTTGAGGGGAATCGGTCGGTAATTATCTCAGAGGTAATGGTCACTGTGCTTGCATTTTTGACAGGGCTGTTTGCGTTCAGCCTTGCAATGTCTGTGGCAGGACTTTATGATGTAAAAAATCCGAATCAGACTCAGCAGATGCTTACAATGATTTTCGGGCTTGTATTTTTTGCTTTTGTTGTTGTGTGTCTGCCACTCATAAACGGAGTTTACAGAAGTGTGTGTAATGTAGTCAGGGGCAGAGAGTGCAGTCCTCTTGATGTTTTTTACTATTATAAAAAGCCGAAATTATTTTTTAAGTCTGTTATTCTTGATGTAATTTCAGTCGGCTTGTTTTTTATCATAAGCGGTCTGCTCAATGTGTTCAATTATCTTAGTGCGGTTTCGGATAAAATAATTGACAATTCACCCTCACTCACGGCGGTTGTGGCTGTATTGCTTGTTTTGGCGTTTATCGTCAGCACTGCGGTTGTTGTGGTGTGTTACATTATTTTTGTTCATTATACATTTTTGGCTTACGGTTTTAACGAACATCTGCCGCTCGGAATTTATCTTCCGAGAATGATGGCTTTTTCAATAAAGAACTTCATCTCCACAATAAAGCTATTTATCGGTTTTATCGGCTGGGCGGCTTTGTGCTTTTTTGTTGTTCCGGCATTTTATGCCGTGCCTTATTTTCTGACAACCTCTGCAATGTCTGCAAAATGGTTGTTCGAGCTTGAAGGGAGCAGAGATATTATATGTTAGTTTCACTTTGTATGATAGCCTATAACGAATCGAATGCTTTGAGCGGACTTTTCAGGGATATTGCACTTCAGGACTATCCGCATGATAAAATTGAGGTGGTGTTTGTTGACAGTATGTCAACCGATGATACTAAAGAAAAAATGGAAAAATTCCGTGATACCGACTACGGCTTTTGGAATGTGTCCGTTGTTCAATGCGTAAAGCGTAATCAGGCAACCTCATGGAATGCCGCTCTGATGACCGCAAAGGGCGATGTTATCATAAGAGTTGACGCTCACGCAAGAATTCCGAGAAACTTTGTTTCACGAAATGTTTATAACATAAAGCAGGGCGAAAATGTTGTAGGCGGCGGCAGACCGAATATCACTTCAAATGTTTCAAGCTGGAAGCTTACCTTGCTTGCGGCTGAGGATTCTCTGTTCGGCAGTTCGGTTGCTTCGTACAGACGGCCGCTTGCGCAAAAGGAATATCTTGACAGCCTTTTTCATGCGGCTTACCGCAGAGAGGTTATTGCCAAGGTCGGCGGATTTAACGAAAATCTCGGCAGAACCGAGGATAATGAATTTCACTACCGCATTAGAATGGCGGGCTACAAGATGTGCTGTTGCCCCGATATTATTTCGTATCAGCATTCACGAAACGACCTTCACGGAATGATAAGGCAGAAGTATTCAAACGGACGGTGGATAGGACTTACACTCTCGGAATGTCCCGGTTGTCTTTCATACTTTCACTTTGCACCGTTTCTTTTTGTAATGGCACTTCTCGGCTGTTCCGTGCTTGCATTTCTCGGACTTCCGCTTTTTTTGTACATTCTTTTGATAATTTACGGAATGTTTGATATTGTAAACGCTGTCGGATGTTGCACAATGAAAAATGTTCAGCCTCAGTTTGTGTTTTTGCCGTTCATTTTCCCGTTGCTCCATGTTGCCTACGGAATAGGCACAATTGTTGGTTTGATTCAGATTCCGTCATGGCGGAAGAAAATCAAAAACAGCGGTGCGAAAGAACACATTGAAAAGGTAAAAAGAAAAATCAGGGAAAACACACTTCCCGGTCATTCATACAAATAATTTTTTGGGCGGATAATCTCCGCCCGTATTTGATATTTACGGAGATACTTATGACTGAAAAAGTAGAACTTACCCCTGAACTTTTGCGTGAGTTACAGCTTAAACAGCTTGATATGCTCGTGTATTTCAGGGACTTTTGCGAAAAGAACAATCTCACATTCTATCTCATCGGCGGTGCGTTAATCGGTGCGCTCAGAAACGGCGGATTCGTTCCGTGGGATGATGATGTTGATGTTATGCTGCCACGAGAGGATTACGAAAAGCTGTACAAGCTTTGGCATGAACAGGGCGCAGACGGAAGATTTCGACTTCTCAAAACCGACAGCGATATGTTCACGGGCAATATTTTTATGACCGTAACCGACACAAATTACACTATGGTCAAGACAAATCAGACCGAAGTTGATATTCCGCACGGACTTGTGCTTGATGTCTTTCCGCTTGATGTTTGTCCCGACAGCCGTTTTGCACGCAAAATGCAGTATGTGTGGACAATGCTTTATTCGCTGTTTTTGGCTCAGGTTGTTCCCGAAAAGCACGGCGGAATTGTGGGGGCAGGCAGTAAGGCTTTGCTTTCAATTTTCAGAGGAAAAAAGCTCCGTGAAAAGATTTGGAGAACTGCCGAAAAGCATATGATTAAGTACAGGCTTGATAAAAACAAGTGTGTAACGGAGCTTTGTTCAGCCCTCATTGGATGAAAATTGAGTATCCGAAACACATTTATTCGGGCGTTGATTATGTCACATTTGAGGCATAAAAATGCCGTGTATGTCTGGCTATGACGAGTATCTCAGAATGGTTTTCGGTGATTATATGCAGCTTCCGCCGGTTGAGGACAGAGTGCCACACCACGATATTGCATATCTTGACTTGAACTCACCGTGTGAAATTTATGACAGCAAAAGAAAGAATAAGCAAAAATAACGGTGCATTATGGAGCTTATAATTGATAATTGGACTAAAAATGACTATGATGATTTTGTAGAGGAACTTCGTTCATATGCCGATGAAAAGTACAGAAGCTTTCATTCCTCATTGATTCCCGACAATGACAAGGACTTTTTTATCGGAGTAAGAATGCCTGTTATGCGAAAGCTCGGCAAGGAAATTTCTAAGGGCAACGGACGCAGTTTTTTAGAGCAGACAACTGATAATTCTTATGAAGAAAAAACAATGCGAGGTATTGTAATCGGTTTGCTCAAAACCGAAAGCTATGAAGAATTTTTGACGTATAGCGATGATTTTGTGCAGCGTATAGACAGCTGGGCGGTTTGCGACGGCTTTTGTGCAAATTTAAAGCAGACAAAAAAGTATAAATCAGAATTTTTCCCTCATGTTTGTGAATACACCAAAAGCGACAATCCGTGGATAATTCGTGCAGGTCTTGTGCTGATGCTTGACTATTATCTTGAAGATGAGTACATAGACACGGTGCTTGAATGTTGTGACAATGCGAAAAATCCGCATTATTATGTGAGTATGGCAAGGGCATGGCTTGTTGCAACTGCACTTGCAAAGTGCAGAGAACAGACAATGCGGTACATAAAGTCAAATTCGCTTGATAACGCAACCTTTAATAAAATGATTCGGAAATGCGTTGAAAGTTTCAGAATTGACGATGAAACGAAAAAATATCTCAAAACCCTAAAGAGATATTGACAAATCCGAAATTCGGCATATAATATAATCAACAGTTGTCTTCGGGGCGGAGTGAAATTCTCCACCGGTGGTTAAAGTCCACGAACAGGTGAAAGCCTGCCGAGTCTGTGAAATTCAGACACCGACGGTTATAGTCCGGATACGAGAAGATGCGGCAGAACAGGCGGTTCGTCTGTTTTATTTTGGTACGCAATCCCGTTACATTTGTAGCGGGATTTTTCTTTTCCCGACAACTCGAAATAATTTTTCAGGAGTGGTCGTAATGACAAAATCAAAAGCAAAAACAATCAATTCAGACAACACGGCAAAGACAACAAAGCTTGCCGTAACCGCAATGCTTGCGGCGCTTTCGGCAGTTCTTATGTTCTTTGAATTTCCTCTCGGATTCATCGCACCTTCATTCTATGAGTTCGATTTTTCCGAAGTTCCCGTTCTTGTCGGAACATTCAGCATGGGCCCGATTGCCGGTGTAGTAATTGAATTTGTAAAAATTCTCGTTAAGTTCCTTATCAAAGGCACAAGCACAGGCGGAGTAGGGGAGCTTGCAAACTTCCTCATCGGCTGTTCGTTTATCCTGCCGGCAGTTTCATCTACAAGTACAAAAAAACAAGAGTCGGTGCGATTGTCGGAATGCTTACGGGTACGGTTGCAATGGCGGCAATCGGTGTGGTTCTTAACACATTCGTGCTTGTTCCGCTCTACTCGTCATTTATGCCGCTTACAGAAATTATCAAAATGGGACAGGCGATTTTCCCTGCAATTGACGGCACATTTACATTCTGCCTGTACTGCGTAGGTCCATTCAACATCATTAAGGGACTCATCATTTCGGTAGTTGTTTTCATAATCTACAAGCCGCTTTCAAGACTTATCAACAGCCTCGATGCCCTTCTTACAAAGAAGAAAAAAGCAACGGTTCAGTAAATCCGAAATTAATTTTAGGTTGACAAACAGCAAATTCAGGCGTATAATAGCATACGGTGTCGAAAGGCATCTATCACAGAGTAGAAATTTGTGCGTGAAGTGTTTTGCGGACGGGGAGTTGCCGCAAGAACGAAAGGTTTATCCTGCGGTACAGATTTCGCATCCCGCTGTTACTTTGGGACATATAATTCAGCGGGCAGAGCAATCTGTCCGCTTTTTTCTTCCTGAAGCAACAACAGAGATTCAGGAGGTAAAAAATATGTCACAACTCAAAAAAATTCAAAGCTCTTTGCTTGAAATGAAGAGTATCCACGCTCTTGCGGCAATTGCAATGTTGCTTGCACTCCGTATTGTTCTTGGATTTTTTGCAAACAGCACACTTCCGTTTTTCGGAAACAATGTAAAGCTTAGTGCAGCGTTCCTTCCCATAGCCGTAACAGGCGTAATGTTCGGACCGATTCCTGCCGCAATTGTCGGCGCTTTGGGAGATATTCTTTCATTTATCATTGCTCCGACAGGCGCATATTTCCCAGGCTTTACAATCAACGGTTTTATTACAGGTTTTATCTACGGTATGTTCCTTTATAAGAACAATGTAACTCCGCTCAGAGTTGTTCTTGCATGGTTTACAAATATGCTCTGCGTTGAAACATTCCTTACGGCTTTTTGGCTTTACACACTCTACGGCGGCGGTTCAACACCGTACACAGTTTATCTTACAGCAAGATTCATCAGTGTTGCCGTTAAGTGCATTCCTGAGATTATTCTTGTGTTTGCTCTTGGTAAGCTTGCAGGTAAAATTCGTGTTCCGCACGCAATAAAGAGAACCTGATGAAAAACTAACGCAAAACTTTAAGGTTGGAAATCGACTGCTCCCCGCAGTAGTTTCCAACCTTTTTTGTTTTTGTGAAAAATAATTTTTTGTAAACATAAATTCACCTAATTCGGACATTGGAATTGTTTTTCTATCAAACTATCTGCTCGAATTGGGAACGGCGGCTCGCCGTGCTGGCGGATAATATCCGCCCCTACGAGATTGCTATTTCAAATAAATCAAAAGTCGAAAGCAAATTTGAAATCTGCTTTCCGACTGAATTTTTTGTTATAAAATTTGACTGCACGATTTAAGCCCACTTGAGGGTATCGTTATAGAGATTGATGTAGTCCTGAGCCGAACGATCCCAACTGTTGTCGCTCATCATAGCACGCCACATAAGCTGATGCCAACCCTGGTCGTCCTGAATGCCCCACAATGCTCGTCTTACGGCAAGCTGCATATCTGCACATTCATAGTTTTTGAATGTAAATCCATTACCGTAGTTGTCGGCACTGTCGAAAACAGAGTCTTTAAGACCGCCAACCTCACGAACAACAGGAATTGTACCGTAACGGAGTGCAATCATCTGTGCAAGACCGCAAGGCTCCTGAGCAGACGGCATAAGGAAAATATCTGCGCCTGAGTAAATCTTTCTTGCAAGCTCGGGAACAAAGCCGTGACAGAAGCAAAGTCTGCCCGGATACTTAGCCTGCATATAGTTGAAGTAGTCCTCGTACTCCTTGTCACCTGAACCGAGAATTACAAACTGCATATTTTCTGTGTCCATAAGCTCCTCAAGGCCCATTCTTACAAGGTCAAGTCCCTTGTGTGCAACAAGTCTTGTTACCATACCGACCAGCGGAACATCCCAGCGCTGTTCAAGACACAAACGCTCCTGTAAAGCACGCTTACATTCGCCCTTGCCGCTCATATCGTCCTTTGAATAATTGCGATAAAGCTGATAGTCTGTTTCGGGATTGTAGCTTTCTGTGTCAATACCGTTCTTGATACCGCAAAGCTTGTAATGACGAAGATTGAGTTCGTCATGAAGTCCCCAACTGAACCACGGGTCTTTAATTTCAGCCGCATAGCTTGGAGAAACCGTTGAAACACGGGTAGCTGTTTCGATAGCACCCTTCATCATATTGAGTTTGCCGTTCATTTCAAGAATCTTTGTTTCGGATGCAGGAATGCCGACGCACTCTGTGTTAACTTCCCAGCCGTATTCACCCTGATACTGGATGTTGTGAATCGTGAACAGACTCTTAATGTTATAGTACCATGGTCTGTGTGAATAGAACAGATAGTAGTAAACAGGAACAAGAGCTGTCTGCCAGTCATTACAATGAATGATGTCGGGATGGAAATCAATGTAAGGAAGCATTTCAAGAATTGCACGGGAGAAGAAAGCGAATCTTTCAGCGTCATCATAATGACCGTAGAGAGTGCCTCTCTTGAAATAATATTCGTTATCAATAAAATAGTATGTACAGTCATTCCATCTTGCCCAGAACAAACCGCAATACTGATGACGCCATGCAACCGGCACAGTAAAGTTTGTGATGAAGTTCATGGAGTTTTTAAGTTCCTGCGGAATTGTGCCGTAAAGCGGAACAACAATTCTGCAATCCTGACCTTTTCTGCAAAGTGTGTGCGGAAGACTTCCTGCTACATCAGCAAGTCCGCCGCTGCCGCAGAAAGGATTAGCCTCTGAAGCACAGTATAAAATTCTCATTGTAAGATTACCTCCTGTTTAAACAACTTTATACAACAGATTTTTTAGCAATATAAATGGGGTACGAATCATATCCCATAAGTGATCGACCATCCTTGATGGTAACATCCTTATCTATGATAACATAGTTGAGGTTGGTATTGCAACCTATTTTTGTATCCTGCATTACAATACAGTTAGAAAGCTTTGCGCCTTCGCCGACATAAACACCCTTTGAAATAACGCAGTTCTCAACCTCACCGTTGATAACACAACCCTGTGCAATGATTGAATTTTTCACATTGCTTGTAAGTCCGTAGCGTGACGGGGCGTCATCTCTTACCTTTGTATAGATAGGTCTTTGCGGATTGAAAAGCTCATCTCTTACTTCTTTTTTCATAAGATCCATATTGAACTCAAAGTAATCGTTGATTGAGCTGATCGCCGCACAGTAACCCTTATTTTCATAAGCATAAATACTGTATTTGCCCAGACTGCTTTGAATAAGTCGCCTTACATCAAGCTGATTAACGCTGATGGCGTTTCGGATTTCACTCATAAGAAGGTCTTTCTTGATGAGAATAGAGCCGTATGCGTGGTTGAATACCCCTTTGTCAACAACACCGGGCTTTACAAAAATCTGATTTACCTTGCCGTCATTATCTACATCAAGGGTAATTGGTCTGTCATAGCCCTGCGGAATTGCATGTTTTTTATATATAAGTGTAATGTCTGCCTTTTTCTTTGAGTGGAAGTCAAAAACATCTGTGTAATCAATGTTAGTAATTACATTGCCCTGTGAAATAAGCACATACTCCTCACGACAATGCTCAATGTAGCCGTGCATATTGTAGATTGTTTCAACAAAGCTTGAAAAAGCCTTGCCGTCATATGGTGGGAGAATTGAAAGATTGCTCCTCCTCTTTGAAAGGTCATATGCACTGCCCGAACCCACATGATCCATAAGTGACTGAAAGTTGCTTTTTGCAACTATGCCTACATTGCTGATACCTGAGTTTGACATATTCGAAATGTCAAAGTCGATAATTCTGTATTTTCCGCCGATCGGAACGCTTGCAGTTGTTCTTGAAGATGCAAGCTCGGGGATTTTGTCGTCAAGTGTTGCCGCAAAGATGAAACCGAGTACATTATTACTTCTCATTGCCGTCCACCTCCGTGTCGCTGTCTATCATGGTTTTTGCTTTGATAACGGTGTTTTCTTTGATAACGGTATTTGCACCGACAACAGTAATTCCCCAGTCGTCAAGATTTTCCGTTTCTTCGGGGTTTTGTCCGACTTTTGCATTTTTGCCTACAACGGTGTTTTCGGCAATGATAGCAAACTGAACCTCGGCACCGTCCTCAATTACCGCACCGGGCATGATGATTGAAGAATTAATCGTAGCATTTTTACCGATTGTAACACCTGCAAAGAGAATTGAGAACTCAAGGTTGCCGTAAACATTGCATCCGTCGGCAACGAGTGAATTTTGGATTGACGCCTCGTTTGAAACATAGTGCGGAGGCATCATCGGGTTTCTTGAGTAGATATCCTTGAGGTCTAAAGTAACCTTTGGATCGAGAAGATCCATATTAGCCTCCCAAAGGCTGTCGATTGTTCCCACATCCTTCCAATAGCCTTCAAAAGGATATGCAAACATACGCTCACCTGCGTCAAGCATGCTGGGAGAACATCCTTACCGAAATCGTGGCTTGAACCCTCTTTGAATTCATCCTCTGTAAGATACTTTTTAAGTTCCTTCCAGCTGAAAATATAGATGCCCATTGAAGCGTTAGTGCTTTTCGGATGAGCAGGCTTTTCTTCAAATTCGTAGATTGAGCCGTCCTCATTTGTGTTGAGAATACCGAATCTTGAGGCTTCTTCAAGCGGAACATCAATTACCGCAATTGTACAAGCGGCATTCTTTTCCTTATGGTATTCAAGCATCTTGTTGTAGTCCATTTTGTAGATATGGTCGCCCGAAAGGATGACCACATATTCAGGATTATAACGCTCAATGTAGTTGATATTCTGATAAATTGCATTGGCTGTTCCCGAATACCAGTCTGCACCGTCAACAGCCTGATAAGGGCTGAGACAGTTTACACCCGAGTGCATACTGTCAAGATCCCACGGCTGTCCGTTTCCTATGTATTCGTTAAGAACAAGAGGCTGATACTGTGTGAGAATACCTACAGCGTCAATGCCTGAATTTACACAGTTAGATAACGGGAAATCAATAATACGATATTTGCCGCCAAACGGTACGGCAGGCTTTGCAAGCTTTTTGGTAAGCACGCCAAGACGAGAGCCTTGACCGCCGGCAAGCAGCATAGCCACTACTTCCTTTTTTGGAAACATATTAAAATACCTCCGATATTTATTTTATTATCTTTATTAAACTTATTAATTACAGTCTTGTGACTGAAAATATCAATTTTCTTTCTGAGCTTCATCGGGTTCAAGCTCTTTTGTACACCTCAGATAGATTACGCTGAGAGGGGGAGGGTGAGTGAAAGTCCCTGATCAAAACCGTGAATTTTCATTACCTCGGTTTTGATATTATTACCGTTCACAACACCGCTTCCGCCGAAACGCTCTTCATCAGAGTTGAAAACCTCGTCATAAAGACCGTATTTAGGAACACCGATGCAGTATTCGTCACGCCTGATGGGCTGAAAATTACATACCGAAACAATTTCATCACCGTTTTTGTCGGTGCGCTTGAATGCAATAACACTGTTTGTGTAATCGTCATGGTGAATCCAGTCAAAGCCTTTCCAGACCGTGTCAAGTTCGTAGAGCGGCTTGCAGTCAAGATAAAATTTGTTAAGCTCTTTAAAAAATGTTCTGAGCTTTTTATGCTTTTCAAATTCAAGCAAATCCCATTGAATTGCCTCTTCGTGATTCCACTCGTCAAACTGTCCGATTTCAGTTCCCATGAACACGAGTTTCTTGCCCGGATGAGCGTACATATATGTTATGAATGCTCTCACGCCTGCAAACTGCTCGTCATACTTTCCGGGCATCTGCTTTATGAGTGAGCCTTTGCCGTGAGAAACCTCGTCGTGTGAAATCGGCAGAAGAAATTTTTCTGAAAAAGCATAATAAAAGCTGAAAGTAAGACTGTCATGATTGAACGGCCGCCACATCGAATTGAGTGACATATAGTGCAGCATATCGTTCATCCAGCCATGTTCCACTTGAAGTCGAAACCAAGACCGCCGTCCTCTATTTTATGAGTAAGCTTTGGCCACGATGTGTTTTCCTCAGCAAACATCATAACATCGGGGTGGTACATATGAACAGCCGTGTTGAGCCTTTTTACAAAATCCACAGCGTCAAGATTTTCTTTTCCGCCGAATTTGTTCGGTTCCCATTCACCCTCGGTTTTACCGTAATCAAGGTAGAGCATAGAGGAGAGTGCGCCGATTCTCAAGCCGTCAATATGATATTTGTCGAGCCAGAACATTGCGCATGAAACAAGAAAACTTGTAACCTCGAATCTTGCGTAGTTGAAAAGGCAGGTTCCCCATGAGTCACGCTTGCTTGTTTTTGGATCGTTGCTTTCATAAAGAGGCGAACCGTCAAACCTTGCAAGTCCAAAATCGTCCGTCGGAAAATTTGACGGAACCCAGTCAAGAATCACACCAATGCCTTCACCGTGAAGCTTGTCAACAAAAGCCATAAAATCAGACGGTGTGCCATAGCGTGAAGTCGGGGCATAGTAGCCGGTTGTCTGAAAGCCCCAGCTGCCGTCATAGGGATACTCCATAATCGGCATAAGCTGAACATGGGTGTAGTGCATCTCCTTTAGGTAGGGGATAAGCTCATCGGCAAGCTTTTGATAGTTAAAAAAGTTGCCGTCAGGATATTTTCTCCATGAGCCTGCATGCATTTCATAAATATTCATCGGTGACGATGAAATGTTGTTTTCTTTGCGTTTATTAAACCATTCGCTGTCATTCCACGAATAGCTTTCTATATCATATACAACAGAGGCCTGACCGGGGCGGGTTTGAGCATGAAAAGCATATGGATCAGCTTTCATAAGCCTGTCGCCGTATTCGCTTTCAATGCAGTATTTGTATGCACAAAACTCCTTTACACCCTCGACAAACACTTCCCACACACCGTAACCGATGTTATACATATAGTTTGCCTCGTTGTTCCAATTATTAAAATCGCCTGCAACCGAAACGCTCCTTGCGGTTGGTGCCCACACACGGAACACCACTCCGTTTTTGTCATTACGGTTCACGAGGTGTGCGCCCAAAAAATCATATGCACGCACTGAATCGCCGGTGTGAAAAACTTCAAGAGCCGGTCTTGCCTCGTTAAAGCTGTAATTCATAAGAATTGCTCCTTGTTTAATATCTGTTGTTTTTTTGATTGTTTGCTCACACTTATATAATACCAAAAATATATGTCAATTTCAAGCAAATTCAAAAAATTTAAAACTAATTTTTCGTGTATATTTTATAAAGTGCGACTTAATGTTACATTTTAAAGCATAATTTTACGAATAAAGAAAAATAAGGATAAATATCTTCCGAAAAGAAAAACAAAAAGGGCTGTCCAAAAAAGGACAGCCCAAAAAATAATCTGTAAATTCAGATTAGCCAAGCTCAGCGAAATACTTAATTGTTCTTACCATCTGGCTTGTGTATGAGTTCTCGTTGTCGTACCAAGAAACAACCTGAACCTCATAAAGATCATCAGCAATCTTTGATACCATTGTCTGTGTAGCATCAAAGAGTGAACCGAATCTCATACCGATTACATCTGAAGAAACGATCGGATCTTCGTTGTAACCGAATGACTCAGAAGCAGCAGCCTTCATAGCAGCGTTGATACCTTCAACTGTTACATCAGAACCCTTAACAACAGCTGTAAGAATTGTTGTTGAACCTGTCGGAACAGGAACACGCTGTGCAGAACCGATGAGCTTACCGTTGAGCTCAGGAATTACAAGACCGATAGCCTTTGCAGCACCTGTTGAGTTAGGAACGATGTTAGCAGCACCTGCTCTTGCTCTTCTCTTGTCGCCCTTTCTGTGAGGACCGTCAAGAATCATCTGATCGCCTGTGTAAGCGTGGATTGTTGACATGATACCGCTCTGGATTTCTGCATACTTGTTAAGTGTGTCAGCCATAGGAGCGAGGCAGTTTGTTGTACATGAAGCAGCTGAAATGATTGTATCGTCAGCTGTAAGAGTCTTTTCGTTTACGCTGTAAACGATTGTCTTGAGGTCGTTGCCTGCAGGAGCAGAAATAACAACCTTCTTAGCGCCGGCATCAATGTGAGCCTGGCTCTTTGCCTTTGATGTATAGAAACCTGTGCACTCGAGAACTACATCAACACCGAGTTCGCCCCAAGGAAGCTCAGCAGCGTTTGGCTTAGCGTAGATTGTGATCTCTTTGCCGTCAACGATGATTGAGCCTTCGCCCGCCTCAACTGTGTGAAGGTTTTCACCGATCTTACCGCAGTAGCCGCCCTGTGCTGTATCGTACTTGAGAAGGTTTGCGAGCATAGCAGGATCTGTAAGATCGTTGATAGCTACTACTTCGTAACCCTCAGCACCGAACATCTGTCTGAAAGCAAGACGACCGATACGGCCGAAACCGTTAATTGCAACTTTTACTGACATAAAAAAATTCCTCCTAAAATTCTAAGGTGCTTCTATTATATTACATTTTTTTCATTTCTTCAATAGCTTGACAAAAATTTAACGAAAAATTTTTGACTTTTTTACAAACACGGTAAAAAACACGGTCACATTTTGCTTTTTTAAGGTAAATTTAAGCTGTAACCGTCAAAAAGCTGTAATCTTTTTTATTTCCGTAATAATTATCTGCAAAATTCCCGTGCTTATTCTTGACAATTTGGTTATTTTATTATAAAATTATATCGTCCGCTAATGCGGATTTTGGCAAAAGTACAGTTTTTGACTTTTGCGACTTTTTTAATCAGACTCTTTAAAAGAGCCGTTATATATAGATATTTTTTATAATTTTTATGGCGCTTCGCCTTTTGAAACGCTCTGTGCAACCTGTACGGTGTTTTGCGGTTGCGTATGTATATATAATGTATTAAAAATATTTACAAAGTAAAAATGAAAATTGAATATCTTTTTAACGGCACCTTTAAAGTCTAATTGATTGGGAACTGTGAAATATTAAAAAATCAAACTAAGGAGGTGTCCAAATTGCCATTGTGGATAAGTATTATCTGCATTGTTGCCGCAGTTGTTATCGGCGCAGGTGCAGGTATTTTCCTTGGAATTGCCATCCGCAAAAACACAGCCGAGAAAGAAATCGGAAGTGCTGAGGAGGAGGCAAAGAAGATTGTGGCTGATGCAATCAAAACAGCCGAAGCAAGGAAAAAAGAAGTAGTCCTTGAGGGTAAAGACGAGGTTCATCGTTTCAGAAACGAGAGCGAGAAAGAAATTTCCGACCGACGCAAGGAAGTTCAGCGTCAGGAGAGAAGAATCCAGCAAAAGGAAGAAACTCTTGACAAAAAGCTTGACAATATGGAACGCAAGGAAGAAAAGGTCAACAAAAAGCTTCGTGATGCAGATGCAAAACTCGAAGAAGTTGAAACTCTGAAAAAGAGCCAGTTTGAAATGCTTGAAAAAATTTCGGGCTACACGGCAGAACAGGCTAAAAGCTATTTGCTTTCACAGCTTGAAAATGAGCTTGCTCACGAGAAGTCGGTTAAGATTATGGAATACACCGAACAGCTCAAAGAGGAAGCAGACGACAAGGCAAGAAACATTATTTCGCTGGCAATTCAGCGGCTTGCAGCCGAGCAGGTTTCAGAGGCAACAATTTCGGTTGTTCCTCTGCCAAATGATGAGATGAAGGCAGAATCATCGGTCGTGAGGGTCGTAACATCAGAGCCATCGAAACTCTTACGGGTGTTGATCTTATTATTGATGATACGCCGGAGGCTATCACGCTCTCATGCTTTGAGCCTGTAAGAAGAGAAATTGCAAGAATTGCACTTGAAAAGCTTATTGCAGACGGCAGAATCCATCCCGCAAGAATTGAGGAGATGGTTGAAAAGGCAAGAAGAGAGGTTGAATCCGAAATCAAGCGTACAGGTGAGAGAGCCGTGCTTGACGCAGGTGTTCATAACATTCATCCGGAGCTTGTCAAGCTTCTCGGCAGACTTCGTTACCGTACAAGCTACGGTCAGAATGTACTTGATCACTCTCTTGAGGTTTCATACATTGCAGGTATGATGGCGAGCGAGCTTGGTCTTGATCCTACAATTGCTAAGCGTGCGGGTCTTTTTGCACGATATCGGTAAATCCATTGACCATGAGGTTGAGGGAACACATATTCAGATTGGTGTCGATCTTGCCAAAAAGTATAAGGAAAGCGACGCTGTTATTCACGCTATTCACGCTCACCACGGTGATGTTGAGGCGAGAACAATTGTTGCCTGTCTTGTACAGGCGGCAGATGCTATTTCAGCCGCAAGACCGGGTGCAAGAAGAGAAAATGTTGAAAACTACATTAAGCGACTCCAGAAGCTTGAAGAGGTTGCGTCTTCTTTTGACGGTGTTGAGCGTACCTTTGCAATTCAGGCAGGCCGTGAGGTTAGAGTTATGGTTAAGCCTGAAATTGTCAATGATGAGCGTATGATTCCGCTTGCAAGAGATATCTGTAAAAAAATCGAAGAAGAGCTTGAATATCCCGGACAGATTAATGTTAATATTATCCGTGAAAGCAGAGCGTCCGATTTTGCAAAATAAAATATCTTGATTTTAACTACGGTTGACAGGACTATGTTGACCGTAGTTTTTATTTTGTAGGGACGATATTATCCGCCAGTACGGCGAGCCGCCGTACCTGATTCGTGTAGATAGGTTCATTAAATGAAAAATTGAAAATTGAAAATGGAAAATTGCGGGCGGGAAGATGGTTTGCAATATAAAAAACATATTATGCCCGAGCGTAGTATAGTAGCTGTTTGCACAATTTAATGTAGCGGCGAACCTCGTTCGCCGCTACAAACGCTACAAAGAATATGCTGTAATCAAAAAATAATTTGCAAGAAAATTAAATAAACTTGCAAAAATTAAATTTGTGCCGTAGCTTAGATTTTTGACCTGTTATTGTAAACTGTAATTTAAAAAACAGCAAAAAGCTTTAAAAAATATTCAAAAAAGTATTGACAATCGGTTAATGAGGCTTTATAATTCAAGACAGTAAGGCAAAGGTCTTATGAAGTTTTCGGAAAACTGAATATCAAAAGGACAAGGAAGTTCACTTTGGTTTCTTCTGATTTTGCAACAAAGTTTTTAAAACTTGCAAAATCAGATAAAAACATTGTGAGCTTTATTTTTTTGCTTCGGTAAAAACGGTTTATGTGGAGGTTAAAAATGGATTCAGGAAATATAGGCTTTGTGTTGCTTTGTGCGGCTTTCGTATTTGTAATGACTCCGGGTCTTGCAATGTTCTACGGCGGTCTTGTACGAAAGAAAAATGTTGTAAATACAATGATGACATCAATTTTTATTATCGGTATCGGAATTGTTATGTGGGTGCTTTTCGGTTATTCGCTTTCGTTTGCTCCTTCGGGGAATGCTTTTATCGGTGATTTACGTTGGCTCGGTCTTGAGGGTGTTTCACTCACGGAGGGCTACACGGATGGTGCGTCAATTCCGAATATGGTATTCTCTGCGTTCCAGATGATGTTTGCCGTAATCACTCCTGCTCTTATCACGGGTGCGGTTGCAGGCAGAATGAAGTTTAAGTCAATTTTTGTTTTCACAATTTTCTGGTCGCTTATCGTTTATTATCCGCTCGCTCACATGGTGTGGGGACAGGGAGGACTTTTAGGTGCAGACGGTATCGGCGCTCTCGACTTTGCAGGCGGCGATGTTGTACATATCAGTTCGGGTGTTTCGGCACTTGTACTTTGCATACTCCTCGGCAAGCGTCACGATTATGAACATTCAATTTACAGAATTCACAATATCCCGACAGTTGTACTCGGTGCGTCGCTCCTTATGTTCGGTTGGTTCGGCTTTAATGCGGGTTCTGCACTTGCCGCCGACGGTCTTGCGGCTCACGCATTTATGACAACGGGTGTTTCAGCCGCAGCCGCAATGCTCTCATGGATGCTCTGCGATGTTATCAAGAACAAAAAGCCTACGCTTATCGGCGCAAGCACGGGTATGGTTGCAGGTCTTGTAGGTATCACTCCCGGTGCCGGCTTTGTTCCGATGTGGGCGGCAGTTATTATCGGTTTGACAACAAGCCCCGTTTGCTATATTATGATTTCATACGGCAAGAAAAAATTCGGCTTTGACGATGCGCTTGACGCATTCAGCTGTCACGGTACAGGCGGTATTTGGGGCGGACTTCTCACAGGTGTGTTCTCATGCACGGCAATCAACAGCAGTGCAGGTAACGGTCTTGTGTACGGTGAGTTTGCACAGTTCGGTGCTCAGGCAGCAGGTATCGGCATCACAATTGTAATTGCGGTTGTCGGAACACTCATCTGCTACGGCATCACAAGACTTCTTACAGGCAAAATCAGGGTTGACCTCAGAGATGAGCTTATGGGACTTGATGTTTCACAGCACGGTGAAGCTGCTTATCCGTCATTTAACGGTCTTGACAACTAACGGAGGTTTTAAAGTATGGAAAACAACAACGATATTCAGCTTATAAAAATAGAGGCCGTTGTTCGTGAAGAAATGTTTGTAGATGTCAAAAAGGCTCTCACGGATATCGGCGTAAACGGAATTACAGCGTATCAGGTTGTCGGCTGCGGAATTCAACGAGGTATGTCGGAGTATGTAAGAGGACAGAAGGTTGATGTTCAGGTTTTGCCGAAAATCAAGTTTGAAATTGTTGTTTCTTCCGAAGAATGGGAGAGAAAAACAATTGAGGCAATCAGAAAAACAGCCTTTACGGGCAACCCGGGTGACGGTAAAATATTTACCTACTATCTTAAACAGGCGGTTAAAATCCGTACGGGAGAAACAGGCTACGATGCAATTCAGACTCCCAACTTTGACGACTGATATTTTCCTATTTTCCTATATCAAAAAAGTGCGTACCGAATTTCGGTACGCACTTTTTGCTTGTAAAATTGTTTATCTTCTTATTGTAATATCTTCCGGGCTGACAGTATTGTCACGAAGTCTGTTGTAATAATCGGGATTTGAATGCTTTATGCTTATCGGTTTTAGCTCGGGAGTTGCAAAACAGTGTGTTGTTCTGCCTGTTGCAGAAAGTTCTCCGTTTTTATTGTTGAAGAGTTTATAGTCAAAAATCATTCTTGAACCCGTAAAAAATACAAGGCTTACTTCAACGGAATACTCATCGCCGAATTTAAGCGGCTTTTTGTAACGGGCATATGCGTCAACATTTGGAATATATAATCCTTTTGACTGCATTTCGGCAACATCACAACCGATGTCGTGCATATACTGAATTCTTGCATCTTCAAAATATCTGATAAAATTTGAGTGATGAACAATGTTCATACAGTCTGTTTCATAGTATGAAACCTTTGCTTTGTATAATTTCTCGGTCATATTTTCTCCTTTACATATATTCGGAAAATCCGTAATTATTTTTTAAGCAACAAACCGTTTTTAAGGTCCTCTGCTGCCTGCTTTTTTATTACAAAATGCTGTTTCTTGCCTGTTGCAGTCTGCGGAAGTTCATTGACAAAACGGTAGTATCTCGGAGCCTGATATTTTGAAATATTCGGTGAGCTGTCGCAGAAGTCAATAAGCTCGGCAACCGTAAGGCTTTCGTCAGCTTTTATTACATATGCCGCAACGCACTCGCCTCTTGTTGAATCGGGAACACCTGTTACGATACATTCCTGAACCTTCGGGTGTGAGTTGAGAATTTCCTCAATTCTTGCTGGATAAATATTTTCGCCCTTGCTGATAATCATATCATCTTTTCTGCCTGCAATTGTAACAAACTGCTCGCTGTTCCAAGTGCCGATGTCGCCTGTGTACATCCAACCCTTGTAGAACTTGTCTTTTGTAGCCTTTTCGTTATTTACATAGCAGTAGGTAGTTTTGTTCGGACATTTGATGATGATTTCTCCCTCTGTTTTGTTATCGCAGGGAACTGTGTCATCGGGCTCTGCTTTTCTGTCGTCATAAACATTTACAAGTCTTACCTCATCATCTGTGCATGATCTGCCTGCCGAACCTGCCATTTCAGGAAGGTCATACGGACGAAGAAATGTATTCCAGAAAGATTCCGTTGTGCCGTAGCCGTTAAAAATGTTGGGGGAGAGAAGTTCCTGATAGCGAATGCAAGCGGCTTTTTCAAGCGGACTGCCATGGTAATAATGCCCTTGAGCGAAGAAAGGTTTTTCTGATGTTTTTCCTGACGGTTTGCAAGCATCTCAAGAGTTGACGGAACACCTGTGATGAATGTAATGCCGTATTTTTCGATAAAGTCCATGCAGCTTCTCGGGTTGAATGTTCTCATAATCACAAGACACGCACCTGCATAAAGGGTAGGTGTAGGACCGCCCGAATGAATACCGCCACGGTGAAACCACGGCGTCATATTCATCGTAATGTCAACGGGTGAGAGCGGAAAGTGCATAATTACATCGTGAGCCGAAAGACTTCGTTGATTGCGTTAAGCGGAACGCCCTTTGGAGTGCCTGTTGTGCCTGAGGTCTGAAGTCTTAAAACCTCGTCATAAATATGCGGCGCATAGTCAACAGGCGGATTTTCGTCACTGCTGTCCTTGATGTAATCGTCAAAGAAAATGTGTCCTTCGGGAAGAGTTACTTCCTTTTTGGAATTATTAACGCAGAGAATCAATTTTGGCTTATGCTCGCAGATTTCAAGAGCCTGTACGGCTGTTTGCATAATGTCTGCATCATAAACATAAACAACAGGCTTGTTGTGTCCCATAATTTCTGCGGTTTCGCCCGGTGATAGGTTAAAGTTAGCGGGATTTGAGATTGCACCGAGTTTCTGCGGCGCAATGTAACCGAACAAAAACTGCGGTGAGTTGTAAAGCTGCATAAACACGATGTCGTTTTTCTTGACGCCGTCTTTTTTCATAGCGTTTGCAAATCTGTTTGCATCGGCATTAAGCTCTTTGTAGCTCCATGTTCTGCCGCTCTGAGGATCAATTGCGGCAAGCTTATCCGAAAAGCGTCTTACATTTCTCATAAAGCCGTTAAGCCATGTAAATTCACTTTCAAATGTTTCTCTGAACATCTGTGAATCATATGTTAAATTCATAATATCCTCCTGTCCTATTATGTATGGGTGTGCATTATTTTATACACACATATGTGTGTTGCTTGTATGTTGTTTTGTCGGCAGATTATTTGCCGTATTTGCCTACGATAATACTTGAGTTCTGACCGCCGAATCCGAATGCGTTTGACATGGCAAAGTTGATTTCGGCTTTCTTTGCGGTATTTGCAACAAAGTCAATGCCGGCACATTCGGGATCAACCTCGTTGAGATTGATTGTAGGCGGAACTGTGCCTGTTTCAATAGCCTTGACACAGGTAATTGTTTCTGTAATACCGCCTGCACCCATCATATGACCTGTTGCGCCCTTTGTTGAGCTTACATAGGGGAGAGTGTTGCCGAAAACCTTCTTGATTGAAGATGTTTCAACTGTGTCACCCTTGTTTGTTGCAGTACCGTGAGCATTGATGTAGCCGATGTCGGAAGGATTGATTCCTGCCTCTGCAATTGCCTGTTTCATACAAGCGATTGCACCTCGTCCTTCGGGATGCGGAGCAGTTACATGATAAGCGTCATCTGTGTTGCCGCAACCTCTGATTTCTGCATAAATCTTCGCACCTCTTGCAAGAGCGTGTTCCTCTGTTTCAAGAACGAGCGCACCGCCGCCTTCACCTATTACAAAACCGTCACGGGTAACATCAAACGGACGGCTTGCAGTGCTTGGTGAATCGTTTCTTCTTGAAAGAGCTTTTGCGTTGGCAAGCGAATAAATTACAAGAGGACAGAGAACGGACTCTGCTCCTACTGCGAGCATAATATCAGCCTTGCCACTCTGCATACACATACAAGCTGTGTTGATTGCGTCACCGCCTGACGAACAAGCTGTGCTTACCGTAAAGCTCGGTCCCTGAATATCGTAGTCGATTGCGATATTTGCGGCGGCAATGTTTCCGAGAATTTTGGGAATAAAACGAGGACCTACCTTTTTGTGTGATGCGCCTGTGAGTGCCTCCTGAGTATATGCGATTGTTGCAATACCTGCCATTGCAGTACCCATAACAATACCCGTTCTTTCGGGTTCAATCTTTATTCCGCTCTGTTTCATGCTTCCTCAGCCGCAATATAAGCGTATTGCATAAACGGATCTGTTTTTCTGATTAAATCCTTTGGAAGATAGTCGGACGGATTAAAGTTCTTTACTTCGCCGGCAATCTGAACAGCGAGTTCAGACGGATCAAAAGTCTTAATTGTGTCAATGCCCGATGCACCTGCCGTGATATTATTCCAGTAGTTTTCAACACCGATGCCGACAGGTGTTACCGCACCCATACCGGTTACAACTATTTTCTTCATTCGTTAAGCTCCTTGTTTTAAAATAAGTTATTTACATTTTGCATATTATTATGCTATACTTGAATTGTACCAAATATGGAAAAATTATTCAATACCGTTGATTATGCAAAAATGACGATTTGGCAGTCTTAAATTTACAGTTTTGCATAATATTGAAAAAAACCGACAAAATACTGTGGGAAATTGTCAAAACGGAGGTTATTATGGATATAAATCAGCTCAATTGCTTTATAACTGTGGCTCAGACGCTCAACTTTTCAGAGGCGGCAAGGCGGAACTATGTTTCTCAGTCAACCGTCAGCAGATATGTAAGCGACCTTGAAAAGGAGTTTGGGGTTCAGCTTTTTACACGCTCTCACCGTGATGTTATCATAACAAGCGAGGGCAAGGCACTTTTGCCCTATGCGATTGAAATTGTTGAAACTTTAAAGAAAGCAAAAACCGTTATCAAGCAGATGCATGACGGAGGTCAGGGTAAAATTACGCTCGGCTGTGATGTTACCTCGCTTTCGTTCCCGACAAAATGTATAGCCGACTTTGCGGAAAAATATCCGGGCATCACGATTGATGTGCGACAGCTTGACGAGGCTGACCGCACACTTGCAATCACAGGCGGTGAATACGACTTCTGCTTTATGCCGAGAGATATGGTTCCCGAAAGCTCAGGTATTGAATCAATCATTACACATAATGAAACTTTGTCCGTTGTAACAGCGAAAAATTCAAAATTCAGCGGAAGAAAAAGCGTTAAGCTTTCCGAATTGGCTGACGAAAGTATTCTGGTACTTTCGGAATCTGTTGCTCCGATTGTGTATATGGAAATTATGGATTTGTTCCGTACATTTCACATAACCCCGAAAATTGAAAATTCATTTGACGATCTTGTTTCCATATATGTGTCATCATCATCGGGAATCGGCGTGTCTGTCATACCAACCTCGGTCGCTGCATATACTTCTGACGAATACACCGATTCATACCTTATTGATGATGCGGACACAAGCATAGCCTATGTTATGGCATGGGGAAAGAATATTTCAAATCCTGCTGCAAAGCTTTTTATGGAGGCTGTTAAGAAATATGCCAAGGGAGATGACAACATTTACGGGCTGTAACTGAGCATATTTCTCAATATAAATTCCAATAAAGAACTATAGTGAAAATTTCACAAAATAAACACACATTATTTTCAAAAAAGGTATTTACTTTATAAATCTTCGGTGTTATAATTACGGTAGTCAAGGAGAAGTTGACAAAATATCCTTTCAGGAGGTAATTAAAATGTACAGATTTACTTTACCGAGAGATCTCTATCATGGTAAGGATGCTCTCTCAAGTCTTAAAAATTTATCCGGCAAAAAGGCTGTTGTAGTTGTCGGCGGCGGTTCAATGAAGCGTTTCGGTTTTCTTGACAAGGCTGTTGATTATCTTAAAGAAGCAGGTATGGAGGTTAAGCTTATTGAAGGCGTAGAGCCTGACCCATCTGTTGAAACAGTTATGAAGGGCGCCGCTGTTATGCGTGAATTTGAACCCGATTGGATTGTTGCAATGGGCGGCGGTTCTCCGATTGATGCCGCAAAGGCTATGTGGGTATTCTATGAGTATCCAGACACAACCTTTGAGGAAATCATCACTCCGTTCAGTTTCCCGACACTTCGTACAAAGGCTAAATTCTGCGCTATCCCGTCAACATCGGGTACTGCAACAGAAGTTACGGCTTTCTCAGTTATCACAGACTATGCAAAGGGTATCAAATATCCGCTTGCTGACTTTAATATCACACCTGATGTTGCTATCGTTGATCCTGCACTTGCCGAAACAATGCCGGCTAAACTTACTGCTCACACAGGTATGGACGCTATGACTCACGCAATTGAAGCTTATGTTTCAACTCTCAACTGTGAGTATACAGATCCGCTTGCACTCCATGCAATTGAGATGATTCACGACAACCTCAAGAAGTCTTATGAGGGCGACATGGCTTGCGTGATAAAATGCACGATGCACAGTGCCTTGCAGGTATGGCATTCTCAAATGCTCTGCTCGGTATCGTTCACTCAATGGCTCACAAGACAGGCGCGGCTTTCACAGGCGGTCACATTATTCACGGCTGTGCAAACGCTATGTATCTTCCTAAGGTTATCAAGTATAACTCAAAAGATCCTGTTGCAGCTGAGCGTTATGCTAAGATTGCTAAGTTCATCAACCTCAAGGGCGAAACAACAGAAGAACTTGTTGACGCACTCATCGCTGAACTCCGTTCAATGAACGATCAGCTCAATATTCCGCAGGGCATTAAGAACTACGGTCCGGGCGGCGTTAAGGCTGACGAGAGCATTATCGACGAAAAAGAATTCCTCGAAAAGCTCCCCGAAGTTGCCAAGAACGCAATTGCCGATGCTTGCACAGGTTCTAACCCACGCCAGCCAAATCAGGAAGAAATGGAAAAACTTCTCAAGGCTTGCTACTACGATACAGAAATCGACTTCTGATTCGTTTGACAAATCTATTTGTACTTATCACAGCTCTCCGTTTTCGGGGAGCTGTTTTCTACTTCAAAATGACTGATAAATGAAAGAGTTTTAATTAAATTTGCTTTAAACTATTGCAAAATTAATTCTTTTATCATATAATATAAGCAGTGAAAGGAGTTGATTGATATGACAACAGTAAGTCTTCGTTTTGATGACAATACTAAAAAAGAACTTGACGAAATGTGTGCTGAAATGGGTATGAATCTGACCACCTTTTTTATGATTTACGCAAAAAAAGCACTTCGTGAGCGAAAAATTCCGTTTATGGTAGATGCTCCTTTAAAGATTGATGAAAATGATAATTATGATGATTAAGCATCTGTCAGAGGACAGGTGCTTTTTGTCTTTTATAAGAGTAAAAAATCCGCATAAAAATGCTCTTAAAAGGCATAAAAATCATATGGACAATATTGCTTTGTTGTGCTAAAATTGACTTGAAATTGATGAATTTGGTGACATAAAATGAAAATTGCAGTAATAAACGGTCAGAACCATAAGGGCTCAACCTATCATATTGGCAAGCAGGTTGCCGATAAATTAGACGGCGAGGTTACTGAGTTTTTTCTTCCGAGAGATTTCGGCGATTTTTGCGTAGGTTGTACGCAGTGTTTTCTAAAATCCGAAACACTTTGTTTGCACTCGGAACGGTAAAAACAGACCGTGGAAAAATACATAAGGAGATGTTTTAAATGGCAAAAAATACTGAAATCAGCTTGAGAAACAAGGTTATTTATTCGGTTTATGTCCGCAACCACACAAATGACGGCACATTTAATGCCGTTGCAGAGGATCTTGACAGAATAAAGTCACTCGGTACTGACATCATTTGGTTTATGCCGATTCATCCGATTGGCGTCAAGAACAAAAAAGGCTCTCTCGGCTGTCCTTATGCAAACAAGGACTATCGCACAACAAATCCCGAGTACGGCACAATGGACGATTTCAAGAGCCTTGTTGAAAAAATTCACGCAAAGGGCATGAAGTGCATCATTGATGTTGTCTATAACCATACTTCGCCCGATTCAAATCTTTCGGTTGAACATCCCGAGTTTTTCTACAGAAAGCCGGACGGCAATTTTGGCAACAAAGTCGGTGATTGGAGCGACATAATCGACCTTGATTATTCTAACAAAGAATTATGGCAGTATCAGATTGATTCACTCGTTATGTGGGCGAAGATTGTTGACGGCTTCCGTTGCGATGTTGCATCATTCGTTCCCGTTGAATTTTGGAAACAGGCGAGAGAGGCTGTTGCAAAGGTAAATCCCGACTGCATTTGGCTTGCCGAAAGCGTACACAGCTCATTCAATGTGTTCTCTCGCAAGAGCGGAATTTATACCGCAAGCGACTATGAGCTTTTTGACGCTTTTGATATGGAATATGACTACGATATCCGTGAGGTTTTCGACAAATATTTGAAGGGCGAAACATCTCTTTCACATTATCTTGATATGTTCAATTATCAGGAGGCAATTTATCCGCAGAATTACGATAAAATGCGTTGCCTTGAAAACCACGATCAGCCACGAATCTGCCACTATGTTAAGGAAAAGAGCGACCTTGAAAATTACACCGCTTTTCTGTATTTCTTGAAGGGTTCAACCCTCATCTATGCCGGTCAGGAGTTCGGTTGTGACGAAACTCCAAGCCTTTTTGACAAGGATGTTTTCCCACGCAACACAGGCATTGATTTAAGCAACCTTTTTGCAAAGCTTGATACAATCAAGAAAACCGTTCTTGATGATGACGATTATTTCAAGGCTGATGCAGACGATGAAAACGATATTGCAATTCTTGAGCGTGACAACAACAAGAGCAAAAAAGTCGGCATTTTCAGCCTTAAATCAAAGTCGGCAGATGTAAAAGTTGACCTTCCCGACGGCGACTATAAAAACGAAATCAGCGGTGAAACAGTTACAGTTTCAAACGGAAAGGTTCATTGCAACGGCAAAGCAATAATTATCCGCAAGTAAAATAAAATTCCATATAAGAATAATACAACCTCCTGCAAGGCATTTCAGCTTACGGGGAGGTTGTTCTTTATATAAAAATCCGTGTTGCATGGTTACAACACGGATTTCTTGGTTTTATTTAATTGAACCGTAGCCACCCATAAGAGCGGTCATTTCTTCAATGCGTTCCAAAGGAAACGGTGGTTCGCAAAGCAGTTTTTTATATGCTCACTTAGCTTTCTTTTTATTATTGCCGAAAATTTTAGTCGGAATAATGCTTCCGAGGAATGCGGCGAGCAAAATCCACGGAATAACTCTTGCGTCAAAGCAGAGCAAAAGAAGCATTGTTACGGCAAGCGGTTTTTTCATTGTGACACCGAGAAGTCCTGCCATTACGACTGCCGCACAGAATGCCGTGTCAAGTCCGCCGAGCATTGCAACACCGTAGCCGATGCTCACTCCGCAGAAGATGACAGGGAAGAAGTGACCGCCTTTCCAACCCGACTTTATGCAGATGTTTGTGAGAACAAGTTTAAGCACACCGCTGATAATAAGAATCCACGGTGCAAATTCGGCAAAGCTTTCCTTGACAACGGTAATACTTTCTTCGCCCGAAAACATTGTGAGGGGGAGGTATGTACCCATAACACCGAGGATAATTCCGCCGAGAGTTGTGCTGATAATAATGCCGAGTTTGCCCTGAATGAGTGCGAAAAATTTTCCGAAAATCTTTGAAGATATGATAAACAGAAAACCGCATACAGCACCCAAAAGTGCGAGAGGAATTCCCCACAAACGCTCAAAATTTGTAATGTTATAACCCCCGAGTCGTGGAAGTCCCATACTTCCGCCGAAAATCGAGTTAAGCAAAAACAGAGTTCCCGCCGCAAAAAGTACGGCAATGATGTTTGAAATAAGCTTTGTTGAACGGATATCGGTAGGCTTTTCTTCGCTGTCAAGCCTTTCTTCATTGACCGATGCAAGACCGAAAAGCGGTGCGTAGAATACCGCACTCAAGGTTGCGCTTATGCCGATTTGCATTAGTTCGGGAATTTTACTTTTAGCGTCTTTCATATGACTTCCTGCCCAGTAGCAAAGTCCCACGATAACGCCTGTTAAGCCTGCCTCGGGACCGAGACTTCCGCCGAAAACAAGGGGCAAAAGTGCCGAAATGCAGAGCAAAAGCACCTTGTTGTACGGGTAAAATTTATCTTTTTTTACCTTTTTCATAACCTCGTCAAGTTCATCGGGAACGGCATTTGTCAGCTTTTGCCATATTCCGAGAATAATTCCGCCAGCCGTACAGACGATAATCGGATAAAATTTGAAATCAAAATTTGACGGAATTGTATCCCACACAAGACCGATTCCCAAACCCATAAGTTTTAGAAACAGCCATACTATCAGCGAAGTAACCGCACCGCTGAATCCGCAAAAAATGTAGTATAAAAAATTGTTGGCAACAGTCCGTTTAGTCATTGTCGCACCTCCGTGTGTTTATAATTGGATTATAACATAAAACACAGCAAAAAAACAATTATTCTGCACAAAAAGTACGAAATAATTGCTTTTTATTATTTTTTTAATTTTAGAGCCTCTTCTAAACAAAAACAGCTGACACCAATGCCGATGTCAGCCATAAAAACCTATTTGATTTTAAATTTCAAAAGCGGCGCTTACCTTTTTGAATTCTCTTTTTCTGATGATGAAGTAGGCAATCAAAACGGATGTGCCTGTGATAAGCCATGAAACGGGGTAAACCATAAGGAGCATATCATAGGTGTGGAATGCCTTGAATACCGTGAAGAGCCAGATGATTCTGAACACAACAGAACCGAAGATTGTGAGGATTGCAGGGAGGAGTGAATGTCCGATTCCTCTGAGCGCACCGCCGCTGATTTCGTATGAACCTGTCATAAGCTCAAGGAGCATAACAATCGCCATTCTGATGATTGCGTACTTGATAACGGTGGGGTCGGTTGTGAAGAAGGTGATGAAAAATCCGCTTCCGAGCATGAATATAACGCTCACACAGCCTGTGAAAATACAGCTGAAAAGCATACAAAGCCTAAACACCTTTTTGCATCTGTCAAACTGAAGTGCGCCGTAGTTCTGACTTGTGAATGTAACGGCTGTCTGGCTGAACGCACTTACTATATAGTATGTAATGTACTCAAAGTTGAGTTCAGCCGATGAGCCTGCAACCGCCTGTGAACCGAAGCCGTTTACGGCTGTCTGGATGAATACATTTGAAATTGAGAAAACCATACCCTGAATACCTGCAGGAGCACCGATTTTCAAAATCATAATGAGATGTTCTTTCTTGAATGAAAGTTTTTTTGGATTGACTCTGATTGACTCGTCTTCGTTTCTGATGAGGAACATCATAACAAGTCCGGCGCTTATGCCGTCGGCAATTACTGTTGCAATGCCGACTCCTGCAACGCTCATATCGCAGACGATTACAAAGAAGAGGTTCAAAAGAACATTTACAATACCTGAAATTACAAGACAGTAGAGCGGACGGCTTGTGTCACCGACACTTCTCAAAATTGCCGAACCAAAGTTGTAGAGCATTACAAACGGCATGCCCATAAAGTAAATTCTCAGGTATGTTGCCGCAAGGTCAATTACATCATCCGGTGTGTTCATCAGCCTTAACAGCGGTGCTGCAATAACCTGACCGAGTATCAGAAGAAGAAATCCGCATATAAGTGAAAGTGTTATTACCGTGTGAACAGCTTCCGAAACCTTTTTACGGTCATTTTGACCGATATATCGTGCAATCAAAACATTTGCGCCGACCGAAAGTCCCGTGAATAACAGCACAAGCATATTGATGAGCGGAGCGTTGCTTCCGACTGCGGCAAGTGCCTGACTGCTTGAAAATCTGCCAACCACCGCAACATCGGTTGAGTTGAAAAGCTGTTGAAGAATACTGGATCCTGCAAGCGGAAGTGTGAAAAGAAGAATTTTTTTTACGAGCGGACCTTCCAGCATATTTATCTGGTGTGAGCGCTGTCGCTTTTCTTTTACGGTATTCTGACCTTTGTTTCTTCTAAACAGACTTGCAAACGCAAGTGAGAGCATTTTTTTGACTTTCTCCATTAATTTCTAACCTCTTCAATCACATAACCGTTGTAAACAATACTATTCTTTTCCGTTTTCCACAATTATTGTAATCCTGTTGCCCGAAATAAACAAGCAAAATACCTTATAAACATAAAGTTTACTTTGCTCACAATTTTAGTTACAATAACTACCTCGTCAAAATTCTTCTTTTTATGCCTTTATAATATGGTAAAAACTGCTTTTCTGCATATTTTCAGACCGATTTTTCTCAATAAGCAAGGCTCTTAATTTGTTCGCAATTTGTGCCTTTTCAACAAAAGTAAAATTGCACTCTTGTAAGCATTGACGAAAAATTTTTTAACCTACAAATAAATGATTTTAAAATTGTTGTATATGCCGATTAAATTATAATGATACAATTATGATACAAGCTTAATATAATATATGTTTAAAGGGATAAGCGAAAAGGAGTGAATGTTATGAAGAAAAAGATTGCTGTAATTGTGGTTGCAGTTGTTTTATGCATTGCCGCCGCAGTATTTGCCGTGCCGAAAATCAGTTTCTATGCGTGTGAGCCTACCGTGTATTTTGATGTTGAGTACTGCGACAAGGTTGACGCTAAGATGTCTGCCGAAGATGCCGAAACCGTGAAGAAAATGTTTGAGGGCAAATCCGCATATTTTGATTCACCGTCTTGTGGTTTTTCCGAAAATGCATCAATAAGAATAGGCTGTAATACATATAGGCCTGCGTGTGACGGTGATGAAACAGTCAAGCACGGATTTATGTATTTTAGTCTTTCAAAAAGCGAAAATAACGAACTTCGCAAGATTATGAAAAAGTACGGAGCAGATACGAGAAAAGCTATCTAAAACCGTTGACAGACGCATTTCCGTGTGTTAAACTTTTCTCGAAAAATATACGGAGGTGTTTTTATGAAAAACTACAACTGGGCAACACTCGGTTGCGGAGTTATCGCAAATGAGCTTGCAACCGCACTCAAAAGCAGAGGACAGAAACTTTATTCTGTTGCAAACCGTACCCATGAAAAGGCGGTTGCGTTTGCAGAAAAGTACGGCATTGAAAAGGTTTACAACGATATTGACGAGCTGTTTAAAGACGAAAATGTTGACATAATTTACATTTCCACACCGCACAACACGCATATAAAATATCTTCGCAAGGCTCTTGCGGCAGGAAAGCATGTTTTGTGCGAAAAGTCGATAACGCTTAATTCAGATGAACTTGACGAGGCAATCTCTCTTGCAGAGAAAAACCATGTTGTGCTTGCAGAGGCAATGACAATTTTCCATATGCCGATTTACAAGGTACTTCTTGAAAAGGTAAATTCAGGTGACTTGGCGAGCTTAGGCTTATTCAGATGAATTTCGGCAGTTACAAAGAGTACAATATGAACAACCGATTTTTCAACCGCAATCTTGCAGGCGGTGCAATGCTTGACATCGGCGTGTATGCGCTTTCGTTTGTTCGTATGTTTATGAGCTCATGCCCAAACGATGTGTTGTCGCAGGTTAAATATGCCGAAACAGGCGTTGACGAACAGGCGAGTATTCTTTTAAAGAATAAAGAGGAGGAAATGGCAACTGTCATTCTTTCGCTTCACGCAAAACAGCCAAAGCGTGGCACAATCTCGTTTGACAAGGGTTATGTTGAAATCTTTGAATATCCCAGAGGCATGGAGGCAAAGATTACATACACGGCTGACGGCCATTGTGAAACAATCTCGGCAGGTCATACAAAGGACGCTTTGCTTTATGAGGTTGAAGATATGGAAAAGGCGATAGAGGGCGACACGGCTCTTATGCACCTTGACTACACAAAGGATGTTATGAAAATCATGACCGACATCCGCAAAAGCTGGGGCATGAAATATCCCGAAGAAGAGTAAGTTTTTTGAATTTAATTTGATACTAAACACAAAACTCCACCGTGAAATGCGGTGGAGTTTTCTTTATATATTTGATTAAATCAGAATTAGTAGTTTTCTGCGTGGATTTCAAAATAGCTCTGTGGGTGGTTGCAGACGGGGCAAACCTCGGGAGCTTCTTTGCCTACAACAATGTGACCGCAGTTACGGCATTCCCAAACCTTGATTTCGCTCCTTTTGAAAACTTCTGCAGTTTCAACATTGCGGAGTAATGCACGGTATCTTTCTTCGTGGTGCTTTTCGATTGCGGCAACAAGGCGGAACTTGTGTGCAAGCTCTGTAAAGCCTTCTTCCTCGGCAGTTTTAGCGAAATCTTCGTACATATCTGTCCACTCGTAGTTTTCGCCCTCGGCAGCGGCAAGAAGATTTTCTGCTGTGTCGCCGATTCCGTTAAGCTCCTTGAACCACATTTTTGCGTGTTCTTTCTCGTTGTCTGCCGTTTTTAAGAAAAGGTCTGCAATCTGCTCAAAGCCCTGCTTTTTGGCAACAGATGCAAAATATGTGTATTTGTTACGAGCCTGTGATTCGCCTGCAAAAGCAGCCTCAAGGTTCTTTTCTGTTTGTGTTCCCGAATACTTTGTTGTTTTAGCCATAATATTTCCTCCGTTAAATTAATTTTTGAAATTTAAAATACTCAATACGCCTTTGTGTATTTAATTTTCAAATAAAATAATAATCATTATTGATTTAATACTACTATACCTTTTTTATATAGATTTGTCAATAGATTTACGCAAAAAAATATTTCTTTTTTAGGATAGGCATATTTCATTTGAAAATACCTATCCGTTATTTTATGCCTGTTTTTTCGATTTTATTACTATTTTTGCGAAAAATATTGCTTGTGTATTGTTGCTATTTGCTAAAGTGTTGGATGTGTGAAAATTTTACCTTGACTTTTCACTCTGTACAGTATAAAATAGTTTTCAAAGAAACACATAGTAAATTGATAGGAATTGTAGGTTAAGCAAAATAACCTCAAAAATCCAAAAGGTGACGCTTATGAAAAACATTTACAATCTGAAGAAAATACGAATGTGTACCTCATTTGGAGGCAAGCTGTACTGTTGTATGTAATTGCCTGTCAGAATCTAAAATCAAATTAATTTAAAGTGAGGTAATCAAAATGAAAAATTTAAGAACAAAAGTATTATCGGCAGTATTGGCAGTTTCAGTATTGGGTGCATCAGCGGTTGCCTTTACAGGATGCGGAAAAAAAGATACAACAAACGATTCAAAAGTAACATTAACAAATGTTTCGTATGACCCTACACGAGAGCTTTACGAATCATATAACAAAATCTTTGCAAAGCATTGGAAAGAAGAAACAGGACAGGATGTTGAAGTTACCCAGTCACACGGCGGTTCGGGCAAACAGGCTCTTGAGGTTGCAAACGGTCTTGAGGCGGATGTTGTAACACTCGCACTTGAATACGATGTAAACGCAATTCGTGACGCAGGTCTGATTGAGGACGGTTGGGTAAATGAGTTTGACAATGACTCTTCACCATACACTTCAACAATTGTATTCCTTGTTCGCAAAGGTAATCCGAAAAATATCAAGGATTGGGACGATGTTGCAAAAGACGGTGTGGGCGTTATCACTCCAAACCCGAAAACTTCGGGCGGTGCAAGATGGAACTACCTTGCCGCTTGGGCATATGCAGACAAAAAATATAACGGCGATGAGGCAAAAATTGAAGATTTCATTAAAAAGCTTTATCAAAATGTGCTTGTGCTTGACTCAGGCGCAAGAGGTGCTACAACTTCATTTGTAGAAAACGGACAGGGCGATGTTCTTTTTGCTTGGGAGAATGAGGCGTATCTTTCAATCAAGGACAATCCCGACGAGTACGAAATCGTTACTCCGAGCGTCAGCATTCTTGCACAGCCGTCTGTTGCTGTTGTTGATGAAGTGGTTGACCAAAGAGGTACTCGAAAGGTTGCAACAGAGTATTTAAGTTATCTTTACAGCGATGAGGCTCAGCGTATTGCAGGCGATAACTATTACCGACCTTATAATAAGGAAATTTTGAAGGAATACTCCGATGTGTTCGACCTCAACATTAATCTTGTAACAATCAACGATTTCGGCGGTTGGGACGAGGCTCAGAAAAAGCACTTTGCAGACGGCGGTATCTTCGATAAGATTTACGAGAAAAAATAAAACCAATTAAAAAATGACATCAGGCAGTTTATAGGCAATTCTGTCTGATGTCGGATGATATTTTACAGGGGAAACAGGTGTGATGATGGTTCAGGCAAAAAAGTCAAAAAAAGCAAAAAGAGTAATCCCGGGCTTCGGTCTTTCTTTGGGTGTAACAATTACATTATTAAGCCTTGTTGTGCTGATTCCTCTTGCCGCTCTCGTTATTTATACGGCACAGATGAGCCCCTCTGAATTTTGGGAGGCAATCACCCGTGAAAGAGTGCTTGCAAGCTACAAGGTTAGTTTTATAACCGCATTTATTGCATCTCTCATCAATGCCGTTATGGGTGTAATTCTTGCGTGGGTGCTTGTTCGTTACAAATTCCCCGGCAAAAGAATTCTTGACGGTATGATTGAACTTCCGTTTGCACTTCCGACAGCGGTTGCGGGCATTGCTCTTACTTCTCTGACTGCCGACACAGGTCTTATCGGTGGTTTTTTTGCAAAATTCGGCATAAGCATTGCCTACACAATAGTTGGTATTACGGTTGCACTTGTATTTGTTGGAATACCTTTTGTAACAAGGGCAGTTCAGCCTGTTCTTGAAAAGCTTGATCCTGTTTATGAAGAGGCGGCAGGAGTTATGGGAGCAGGCAGATTCAGAATTTTCAGAAAAATTATTCTTCCCGAAATTCTTCCCTCGGTTCTCACAGGCTTTGGTCTTGCATTCGGAAGATGTCTTGGTGAGTACGGTTCGGTTGTTTTCATTGCAGCAACAAGCCGTTTGAAACAGAAATCACTCCGCTTATCATTATGTCGGAGCTGCAGGAATATGACTACAAAAGTGCAACGGCAATCGCACTTGTAATGCTTGCCGCATCTTTTTGATTCTGTTCCTTGTGAATATGGTTCAGCACAGAAATGCAAAAATTCTGAAAGGAGGAAGATAAAATGTACGAAGAAACAAAGCGTTCAAAGGTTGTAAAGTACATACTCATAGGCATTGCACTTTTATTTGTATTCGTAATGCTCGTTCTTCCTCTTGTTACGGTAATCTGCGAGGCTTTCAAAAGCGGTGCAGAGGTGTTCTGGCAGGCTGTCAGCGATGATTACACGGTAAAGGCAATTGTGCTTACTGTTGAGGCAACCGTGTTTGCGGTACTGTTCAATACGGTATTCGGAATTTTTGCCGCCTGGTCAATTACAAAGTTCAGATTCAAGGGCAAAAAACTTCTTACAACACTCATCGACCTCCCCGTAACAGTTTCGCCCATAATCGCAGGTCTTATATTTGTACTTACATTCGGCAGACAAAGCCCGATATATCCGCTTTTAAGCAACTTGGAATCAAGGTTATCTTTGCCGTTCCGGGAATTATCCTTGCAACCGTGTTTGTAACATTCCCGTTCATCTCGAGGGAGCTTATTCCCGTGCTTGAATCCGAGGGTACGGATGAGGAAGAAGCCGCCGCACTTATGGGTGCAAAAGGCACAACAATTTTCAGAAAAATAACATTTCCGCACATAAAATGGGCATTCCTTTACGGAGTTGTACTCTGTGCCGCAAGAGCAATGGGCGAATTTGGTGCAGTTTCGGTAATTTCGGGACATTTAAGAGGAAAAACAAACACACTTCCTCTCCATGTCGAAATTTTGTTCAACGAGTTCAAGTATGTTCCCGCATTTGCGGTTTCATCAATACTTGTGCTTATGGCGATTGCGATTTTGATTATCAGAAGTGTGGTTGAATACAAAGGAAAGAAGGATGCGTAATGTATGTTGAGCTTAAAAATATAAATAAAACTTTCGGTGATTACAAGGCATCCGACAATGTAAACTTTGGTATTGAAAAGGGCAAGCTTATCGGACTTCTCGGTCCTTCGGGCAGCGGCAAAACAACAATTCTTCGTATGATTGCAGGACTTGAAAATCCCGACAGTGGCGAAATTGTGATTGACGGAAAGGTTGTCAACGATATTCCCGCAAGCAAAAGAGGCATAGGCTTTGTGTTCCAAAACTACGCTCTTTTCAGATATATGACAGTTTTTGATAACATTGCTTTCGGTCTGAAAATTCAGAAAAAGAGCAAGAAATTTATCAAGGAAAGAGTAAACGAGCTTGTAAAGCTTATCGGTCTTGAAGGACTTGAAAAGCGTTATCCAAGCCAGCTTTCGGGCGGTCAAAAACAGCGTGTTGCCTTTGCAAGAGCGCTTGCGCCAAACCCGAATCTTCTTCTGCTTGACGAACCATTTGCCGCAATTGACGCAAAGGTTAGGCAGGAGCTTCGCTCATGGCTTAAAGATATGATTGAAAGACTCGGCGTTACAAGTATATTTGTAACTCACGATCAGAGCGAGGCTATTGAGGTTGCCGATGAAATCATAATTACAAACAAGGGCAGAATTGAGCAGATAGCTCGCCGATTAACATTTATCAGCATCCCGAAACCGCATTTTCCGCATCATTTTTCGGTCAGACTACTACGCTTGACGATTATACAAAGTTCAAGACCTTTGATGTTGTTGATAATGTTGACCGTGCGGTTATCCGTCCCGAATTTGTAAAGGTGACAAAGCTCAGCGAAACAACCGCACAAAAAGCGTCTGTATCCGTCGGCGAGGTTATAAAGACTTCATTCAGAGGCGACAATATCGAAATTGCCGTAAAATGTGACGGAGGCACGGTTTATGCATACAGAGGACTTGACGAAACTCCGATTACCGTCGGGGAAAAGGTCAATGTATTTCTTTATCGGCTTTTCATTACCAAAGGCGATGAGGTTCAGATTCTCCGTAACAAATCACTTCAGGAAGAATCGGTTATCATCTAATCTGTTTAATCACGATATCAACTGTAAAAAATCCTATAAAAACAAGCAAAGCACCGAGGGTAATTTCTCTCGGTGCTTTGCATTTTCTTAGCCTAATTTCAGTTTATTTTCAAATTCTGTAATCCATTTAGGTCTGTAACCGTTTGAATAATTGAATTTGTTGTTTTTTATTTCGGCAACTTTAATAAATCCGTTTTCATTATCATAAAAAATTACTTCATCACACAGCGGAACAATTCTTTTTAAAGAATCGAAGCGGTTATCAAATCTTCTGCACACATCATTTTTCGGAATATCATGACCGCCTTTCCGTACCCTGTTTTCAATTCTTGCAAGACTTTCTTCTTTTGAGTTAAGACCTACATAGTACATAATAACATAGTAGCCCTGTTTTCGTGCCTGCTGAATTGTTTTCTCGGTTCTGTGTCCTGAAAGAGTGGTTTCCTGTGTGAAAGAAATATTGTTATCAAGGCAGTATGTGTCAGAATAATCAACATTGTTTGTTACAATTCTTTCACCACTTAAAATTCCGTATAGGCTTGTTTTTCCAACACAGTCAAGTCCTGCGATAACTGTAAATGATTTTTTAATCATTTAATCAAATCCTTGATAACTTCGCCGGCTATGATAAGACCTGCAACCGACGGAACAAATGCGGTACTGCCGGGAACCTGTCTGCGTTGGGTGCATTTTCTCTCAGTTTCTGGAGGGCATATGCAATTTGTTTTACAGCTTATTGCCATATCGTCAACGGGTGTGATAGGCTTTTCTTTTGAATAAACAACCTTCAGCTTTTTGATACCTCTCTTTTTGAGTTCGTGTCTCATAACCCTTGCAAGAGGACAGACCGAGGTTTTGTAAATGTCGGCAACCTCAAACGCTGTAGGATCAAGCTTGTTGCCTGCTCCCATTGAACAGATGATAGCGTCTTGGCTTTGTCGGCTTGCATAACAAGCTCAATTTTGCCTGTTACCGTGTCAATTGCATCAACTACATAGTCGTATTTTGAAAAGTCGAATTTTTCCGAGGTTTCGGGAGTGTAAAAGGTCTGGTGTTTGTTGATGATTATGTCGGGATTGATGTCCTTGAGCCTTTCCTCTGCAACATCAACCTTGTATTTGCCTACTGTTTTTCTTGTTGCAAAAATCTGGCGATTGATGTTTGTAAGGCACACCTTGTCATCGTCAATAAGGTCAAGCTCGCCGACTCCGCTCCTTGCAAGAGCCTCTGCCGTGTATCCGCCTACACCGCCGATTCCGAAAATTGCAACTCTTGTTTTTGAAAGCCTGTCCATAGCTTCTTTGCCAATCAAAAGCTGTGTTCTTGAAAACTGATTAAGCATAAAAACGCTCCTTAATACATATTCAAATCATTTAGTATTCCTATCGGTACAATAAGTATTTACATCGGAATAAAACTCCCGCTGTTTGCTGACGGGAGGTATCTTTGTATAGTTTATCTTGTAATCACTGTTTTTGTCAAGCAAAACCCGAAATTTATTGACATGGAAGGGTGAATGTAGTATAATCAAAACATACCAAACAGATAGGTTTAGTGGTAAAATAACTGACTAACTTTAATTGACAATAGCTGTCGGCAGTAATAAAATAACTTTAAAAGTGTATTTTACTGTCGGATTTTATTTGTAACGGAGCGAATTTTTTATGTACTGCCTGAGCGTAAGTCACAAAACTTCAAATGTGGTTGTGAGAAAGAAGCTTGCCTTTCCCGATGAGCAAAAAAAGACATTTCTTGACGAACTTTATTATTCTGAAAATATCAGCGAGTGTTTGATTCTCTGCACCTGCAACAGAACCGAGGTTTATTTTTGCGGTGACGAATCATCTGTGAAAACGGTTGAAACCGTTCTTTCGGATTTTTCAGGAATTGATTTTGACGAACTAAAAAAGTACATCTGCCTTTTCTACGGTGACAGGGCTTTGCTCCATCTTTTCAGGGTGGCAGGCGGAATTGAATCAATGGTTATCGGTGAAGATGAAATACTCGGTCAGCTAAAGCGAGCCTATGCCTTTGCAAAGGACAACGGCACGGTTGCCTATGAGCTTAATATGTGCGTTCAGGCGGCTGTTTCCTGTGCAAAAAAATCAAGACCGAAACCGCCATTTCAAAAACATCGGTTTCAGTTGCAACTCTTGCGTCAAACGAGGCGGCAAAATTCAAAGACGGTGAGCTGAATGTCCTTGTAATCGGTGCAACAGGCAAGGTCGGCTCAACCGTTGTGAAAAATCTTTTGTCGCACAAAGGTATAAGCGTTACCGTGACTTCACGAAAGCACAAAGCAGAAACTGTTTTTGAAAATACGGGTACGAATGTGATTGATTATGACGAAAGATACAAAGCGTTTGACTTTGCAGACTGCGTAATCAGTGCCACAAGCGGACCGCATTACACGGTTACATATTATGATTTAAAAAACAATATAAAAACCGAAAAATCAAGGCTGTTTATTGACCTTGCCGTACCGCCCGACATTGACGAAAATATCCCCAAAATAAGCGGTGTAAGGCTCATTAACATTGACTGCATAAAACAGCTTGCAAACGAGAACAATGCTCTCAAACTCGACAGTGTTGAAAGTGCAAAAGAAATAATTTTTGAGGAAATTGAAGTTCTCAAAAAAGACCTTGCCTTTCACGAATTTTTGCCGTGTATGCAGTCCGTAAAAAACGCAATGCCGTCAGATTTTTCGGAAAAATTCATTTATAAGCTGAAATCCGATGTTTCGGCAGAAGAATTTGCAAGAATTCTTGAAATCTACAGAAAGTGCGGAGAGAATAACTAATGGCATATTTCCCGTTTTATATTGACATTGAAAACAAAAAAATACTCGTAGTCGGCGGCGGTACGGTTGCACTCAGAAAGATTGAAAAGCTGACGCCGTTTTCGCCCGACATAACCGTTGTTGCTCCGAAAATTTGCGATGAAATCAAGGCTTTGAATGTGAAAATCATTGACCGCAGATTTTGTGACAGCGACCTTGACGGTGCGTTTTGCGTTGTCAGCGCAACCGATGATGAAACGCTCAACGGCAGAATTTTTCAGCTTTGCAATGAGAAAAATATTCTTGTCAACACAGTTGACGATAAGGAAAAATGCGGATTTATTTTTTCTGCAATTGCAAGCAAAAACGGCATAACGGCGGGAATTACAACATCGGGCAAAAGTCCGATTTACGCAAAATATCTTAAAGAGCTTTTTGTGGGAATCCTTGAAAGTATGAACGAAAACACAACCGAGGTTTTGTGGAAATATCGCCCGATAATTAAGGAGAGAGTTGAAAAGGAAGATGACAGAAGGAAGATTTTTGAACAGCTTCTTTCGCTTTGCCTTTCGGGACTTGAACCCGATGAAAAAACTGTTGAAAATTTGATTGAGGAATACGAACAATGACGATAAAAATCGGAACACGAAAAAGCAGGCTTGCCCTTGCACAAACCGAAATGTTAATAAAAACGCTGAAAAACCGTTTTCCGAATGTTAAAATTGAAACGGTTTACATCTCGACAACAGGCGACAAAACCCTTGACAAACCGCTTGCAGCTTTGGGCGGAAAAGGTGTGTTCATCAAGGAACTTGAAATGTCGCTTTTGAGCGGAGAAACAGATGTTGCCGTTCACAGCGCAAAGGATTTGCCGACAAAAATTGCAGACGGACTTGAAATTTCCGCTGTGTTGCCAAGGGGCAGCTATGGCGATGTGTTTGTTACACGCAATGATTTTGAAATTAAGGACGGTTTTGTCATCGGAACAGGCAGTTTAAGGCGAAAGCTTTTTGCGGAGAAAATCTATCCTAATGCAAAATTCAAGGATATAAGGGGCAATGTTGACACCCGACTTAAAAAGCTGTTGAACGGTGAGTACGATGCCCTTGTGCTTGCAAAGGCAGGACTTGAAAGACTTGACCTTTGCAACGGTGAGGATTACACGGTAACTCCGTTTGATACCGATGAATTTCTTCCTGCACCGTGTCAGGGAATAGTTGCAATTGAAAGCAGAAAAAACAGCGTGGTTTCCAAAATGCTCGCTGAAATCAGCGACAAAAATACAATGCTTTCGTTTGAAACCGAAAGACAGGTTTTGCACAGCCTAAATGCCGATTGTTCAACTCCTGTCGGTGCAATTTCAAAGGTTGAAAACGACAGGATAACGCTTTCTCTGTCTGCCGACTGTAAAAAAACAGTCAGCGGAACAGATGAAATTTCAAACAGAATCAAACTTGCAAAAAGGCTGGTGAGCGAAATTGAGTAACGGAAGAGTGTATATTGTCGGTGCGGGATGCGGCGATTTTGATCTGATAACAATGCGTGGTGCGGAGTATATCAGACACTGCGATGTGCTTGTTTACGACAGCCTTATAGATGTGTCATTGCTTGGTTTTGCACCCGAAACGGCTGAAAAAATCTGCGTTGGAAAGCGTTCGGGCAGACACAGCGAAAAGCAGGAAAATATTAACGAAATCCTTGTTGAAAAGGCGAGAGAGGGCAAAACGGTTGTCCGTCTTAAAGGCGGCGATCCGTTCGTGTTCGGCAGAGGCGGAGAGGAGATTGAAACCCTCAAAAGTGCCGATATTCCGTTTGATATTGTACCCGGAATTTCTTCCTCGATTGCCGTTCCCGAACTTGCGGGAATCCCTGTTACACACAGAAATCTGAGCCGAAGTGTTCATATAATCACGGGACATACGGCACAGGACACCCTGCCCGAAAATATAAAGAAATGTGTCGAAACCGACGGAACGCTTGTCTTTCTTATGGGATTGAGAAACCTCCCCGATATTGTGGAAAATCTTATTCAGAACGGTAAATCGGAGGATACTCCCATTGCAGTTGTGTCAAACGGCGCTTGTGCAAAAAATCAGACCGTGAGGGGAACTCTCTCGACAATCTGCGAAAATGTTAAATCCGCAGAGGTTGTACCGCCTGCTGTTATAGTGGTTGGCGAAACCGCAAAATTTGACTTTGCCCCCACAATTACAAGACCTTTGAAAAATGTTTCGGTTACCGTTACAGGTACGAGAAAACTCTCCGACAAGCTCGGCAAAATGCTCACGCTTTCGGGTGCGGAGGTCAAAAGGCACGACCTTTTAAAGGTGATTGAATATCATGACAACGAAGCTTTTGACAATGCAATAAACGGCATTGACGGCTACGATTATGTGGTGCTTACAAGTATGAACGGTGCAGAAATTTTTATGAGCCGACTGCGTAAGCTGAAAAAGGATATCCGCAGTTTTGCAAATGTCAAGTTTGCGGTGATCGGTTCGGGAACAGCGGCTGTACTTGAAAAGTACGGAATTTTTGCCGACTGTATTCCGAATGTCTACACAACCCGTGAACTTGGAATTTTGCTTGCAAAAACTGTGAAAAGCGGCGAAAAAGTATTGATTCTGCGTGCCGAAAACGGTTCGCCCGAACTCACTCGGATTTTGGCTGATAACAACATTGATTTTGACGATGTCAAAACCTATGACATTCAGCTTGAGAAAAAACAGGATAATTCCGTTGTTGATACCGATTTTATTACTTTTGCGAGTGCGTCGGGTGTGAACACATTTTTTGACGGCGGAGCATTATTTCCGACAGAACTTCCGTTGTCTGCATAGGTGAAATTACCGCCGAGGCACTTGAAAGTCACGGCGTAAATTCGTTCAAGATTGCAAAAACGAAGGACACAGACGGAATTTTGAAAACTATAATCAAGGAAGTAACTTTGAAAGAAGGATAAATATATGAGAAGATTCAGAAAATTAAGAGCAGGCGAGCAGATTCGCAGCCTTGTTCGTGAAACAAGAATTGACAAGGGCGATTTGATTTACCCGATTTTCATTGCAGAGGGTGAAAATATTAAAAAGCCTGTTGATTCAATGCCGAATGTCTACCAATATTCGCTTAACAGAGCAGACGAGATCCTTAAAGAAATTGAAAACAGCGGTATTGCAGGACTTCTTATTTTCGGAATTCCAAAGCATAAAGACGAGCTTGCGACATCAGCCTATGACGATAACGGTGTAACTCAGAACGCAATCAGATACATAAAGAAAAATTATCCGTCACTCCTTATTATTGCCGATGTCTGTCTTTGTGAATACACTAGTCACGGTCATTGCGGTGTTGTTTGCGGTCACGAAATTCTCAATGACGAAACACTTCCGCTCCTCTCTAAAATGCTGTCAGCCTTGCAAAAGCAGGTGCGGATATCATCGCTCCTTCGGATATGATGGACGGCAGAGTGTCTGCAATCAGAAACGCACTTGACGAAAACGGACTTATCAACACTCCGATTATGTCATACAGTGCAAAATTTGCCTCAGGCTACTATTCACCGTTCCGTGACGCCGCAGAATCTGCCCCCGAATTTGGCGACAGAAAAAGTTATCAGATGGATTACGCAAACGGCAAAGAGGCTCTGCGTGAAATTGCAGATGATATTGACGAGGGTGCGGATATGGTTATGGTCAAGCCTGCACTTGCATATCTCGATATTGTAAAAGCCGCAAGCGAACGCTTTGACCTTCCGCTTGTTGCCTATAATGTAAGCGGTGAATATGCAATGGTCAAGGCGGCTGCCGAAAAAGGCTGGATTGACGAAAAGAAAATTGTGTGCGAAAATATGATTGCAATTAAAAGAGCGGGTGCGGATATCATAATCACATACCACGCACTTGATGTTGCAAAATGGATTGACGAATTTTACAAATAGGGAAGTGCTTTTATGAATACAACTCAAAGCGAAAAGCTATACGCACAGGCGCTTGACTTTATGCCCGGCGGTGTGAACAGTCCTGTCCGTGCGTGCCGTTCGGTCGGAAGAACTCCGCTTTTTATCGACCGTGCAGAGGGTTCAAAAATTTATGATGTTGACGGAAACGAGTTCATTGACTATATCTGCTCATGGGGACCGAATATCCTCGGTCACAAACAGCCCGATGTTATCAAGGCCGTGACTTCTGCCTGTCAGAACGGACTTACATTCGGTGCGTGCCACAGCGGAGAAATTGAACTTGCCGAGCTTATCCGCAAAAATATGCCGTCAATTGAAATGCTCCGACTTGTAAATTCAGGCACAGAGGCGGTTATGAGTGCAATCCGTGCCGCAAGAGGCTTTACAAAAAGGGATAAAATCGTAAAATTCGAGGGCTGTTACCACGGCCATTCCGACGGCTTGCTTGTAAAGGGCGGTTCGGGACTTCTGACAAATTCCATTCCGAACAGCGCAGGTGTGCCGAAGGGCTACACAGACACAACTCTGCTTGCAAAGTATAACGATGAAGAATCCGTACAACAGCTTTTTGATAACTGCGGTGATGAAATTGCCTGTGTAATCGTTGAGCCTTGTGCCGCAAATATGGGTGTTGTTCCGCCCAAAAAAGGATTTTTAAAATTCTTGCGTGAAATCACTGAAAAGCACGGTTCACTTCTTATTTTTGATGAAGTAATCACAGGCTTCAGACTTTCACTCGGCGGTGCTCAAAAGCTTTACGGAGTAAAACCCGACCTTACAACCCTCGGAAAAATTGTCGGCGGCGGAATGCCGCTTGCAGTTTACGGAGGTCGAAAAGAGATTATGGAGTGTGTTGCTCCTCTCGGTTCTGTTTATCAGGCAGGCACACTTTCGGGAAATCCGGTAGCGGTAAGTGCAGGCATTGCAACGCTTAAAATTCTTGAAAAAAATAAAGATTCGATATATCCCGAGCTTGAACGCAAGTCTGCAAAGATTGAAAATGCAATGAAGAACGCAGGACTTAATGTGAACCGTGTGGGTTCGATTATGACGGCGTTTTTTACCGACAAAAAGGTTGTTGACTATGACACGGCAACCACAGCCGACACAAAGAGATATGCCGAGTATTACAATCATCTGCTTGAAAACGGAATCTATGCCGCACCGTCACAGTTTGAGGCGATGTTTGTTTCATTTGCACACACGAAGATGACATTGAAAAAACCTGTCAGGTTATTGAAAGCTTTAAATAAAATCCGATAAAAACAAGAAAAGCCACCGACATAAAAATCGGTGGCTTTTTGTTTTTAATCTATCAGATGTAGTACATCGGAATGTTGTGTTTAATTTCATTGTTTTTGATATACTCATCGCAAAGCTGTGCAAGTGTAATGCTTTCGGCATATTCCTGAAGATATGACGACATCTTCGACCAAAGACTGTTGTCGATAAGTCTTATCATAACATCATCATCGCCCCGAGTGTTAAAATAAACATTGCTCAGAACATTTGCGTCAAGTGCGTTTATGATATCCTTGAATGTAATCTCTTTAAGGCCTTTTGCAATAACATAACCGCCGTTTGAACCCTTCTGACCTCGCACAAGTCCTGCCGAGCTGAGTGATGAGAGAATCTGTTCAAGATACTTTTTAGATATATTTTGCCGTTTGGCAATTTCGGGAGTTGTTACCGCATTGCCGTTTAGTGAGTGTGACGCAATGTCAATAACAGCGATGATTCCGAATTCCACCTTTGTTGAAATCTTCAATTTTGGCATCTCCTTTCCGTGCGTTTTGTTTGCTGAAAGAGTATATAATAATGGTAACAGTTTTTAATTTAAAAATCAATACCTACTAAACAAATATGCATTGTAGGAAATAATGGAATTACGGCAAATTTTAAAGAAAAATTGTGCAAGAGGTAAAATCTTATTAAACCTATTGAAATACTATGATTAATGGAGTATAATCTACCTATATCAATCGAAGCCGTCAGACAAATTCTTACGACGGTCTTACACAAAAGGGTTGGTTGTATGAAATTAAGGGGTTGGTGATATTATGGAGTTTAACACCGCATTACTTCACAAGGGTTTTAACGGTGAAAAGGTTTTTGGCTCAACCTTAACTCCCATTTATCAGGTCAGTGCATTTTCGCACAGCTCTGCCGAACAGCTTGAAAAGGTGTTCAACAACAGAGCTCCCGCTACGCCTACTCTCGAATAGGCAATCCCACGGTAACATCTTTTGAGAACAGAATTGCTTCCATTGAAAACGGTGTCGGTGCGGTTGCGTGTTCGTCAGGTATGGCAGCCGTTACGATGGCACTCCTGAACATTCTTGAATCAGGTGACGAAGTAATCGCAAGCGCAGGTCTTTTTGGCGGAACAATTGATTTGTTTGGAGATCTTGAGCCTTTCGGAATTGTTACACGATATGTCAACAAGGTGACAGCCGAGGAGATTGAACCGCTCATAAACGAAAAAACAAAAGCAGTCTTTGCCGAGCTTATCGGCAATCCCGGACTTGAAATTGCCGATCTTGACGCTGTATCAGAGCTTGTTCATTCACACGGTGTTCCGCTCATTATCGACAGCACAACGGCAACTCCGTATCTTATTCAGCCGTTTGAACACGGTGCGGACATCGTTGTTCATTCCTCGTCAAAGTACATTAACGGCGGCGGAAATTCAATCAGCGGAATAATCGTTGACAGCGGCAATTTTGAATGGAATACGGAAAGATACAAAGGTCTTGCAGAGTACAAAAAATTCGGTCGGCTTGCGTATGTTGCAAAGCTGAGAAACGGTATCTGGCGAAACATAGGCTGTTGCCTTGCACCGTTTAATGCTTTTATGAACTCTGTTGGACTTGAAACACTCGGACTTCGTATGGAGCGTCTTTGTTATAACGCTTTGGAGCTTGCAAAGTTCTTTGAAACACAGGACGGAATCGAAGTCAACTATCCCGCTCTTGAAGCTTCTCCTTATTACAGCCTTTGTAAAAAGCTGTTGAAGGGAAAAGGCGGTGCAATCCTCACAATCAGGGCAGGAAGTAAAGAAAGAGCGTTTAAGCTTATCAACAATTTGAAGTATGCAACAAATGCAACAAATATAGGCGACACAAGAACACTTGTAATTCATCCGTCAAGCACAATTTACGCTCACGGAACAGAAGAACAAAAAAGAAACGCAGGCGTGTTTGATGATACAATAAGAATCAGCGTCGGCATTGAAGATATTGAGGATTTAAAGTCTGACTTCAAACAGGCTGTAGACAGTATAAATGTGAATGAATCGGAGGAGTAAGAGAAATGGCAGTTGATTATGCTACGCTTAAAAAGGGCGGCTTTATGCGTCAAAAACAGAAAAATAATTTTTCGCTCAGGCTCAGAGTTGTAGGCGGCAACCTCACAGCTAAACAGCTTGCGAAAATTGCCGAGGTTTCGGAAAACTACGGTGACGGTTATGTTCACCTCACATCAAGACAAAGTGTTGAAATTCCTTTTGTAAAGCTTGATGATGTTGAGGCAGTTAAGGACGCACTTGCCGAGGGCGATGTTGAGCCGGGCGTTTGCGGTCCGAGAGTAAGAACAATTACAGCCTGTCAGGGTGAGGCAATCTGTCCCAGCGGTTGTATTGATACATACGCTCTTGCAAAGGAGCTTGACGACAGATATTTTGCAAAGGAACTTCCGCACAAGTTCAAGTTCGGCATAACAGGCTGTCAGAACAACTGCCTTAAAGCTGAGGAAAACGATGTCGGTATCAAGGCGGAATCAAGGTTTCATGGAAAGAGGACGCTTGTATCGGCTGCGGAGTCTGCGTAAAGGCCTGCCGTCAGGTGCAATCACTCTTGAGGACGGAAAAATTTCCGTTGACAATTCAAAGTGTAACTACTGCGGCAGATGCTTCAAGGCTTGCCCGACAGATGCGTGGGACACAATTCACGGCTACATTGTTTCATTCGGCGGACTTTTCGGCAACTCAATCAACAAGGGTAAAACAATTATTCCGTTTATTGAAAATAAAGAAAAACTTATGGAAATCTGTGATGCCGCTCTTAACTTCTTTGCAGAAAACGCAAAGCCGAGCGAACGATTTAAGTTTACAATCGACAGAGTAGGCAGAGAAAAATTTGAACAGAAAATTTTGGAGGTTTACAATGGCTGATTTTGTAATTGACGATACAGTAGATATTACCGATGTGGTATGCCCGACAACTTTTGTAAAGGCAAAGGTTGCCCTTGAAGAACTTGACGAAGGTCAGATCCTTCAATCAAAATGAATGACGGCGAGCCTGTTCAGAATGTTCCGAGAAGTATCAAGGAAGAGGGACACAAAATTCTCAAGCTCATTGACAACGAGGACGGCACATATGACCTGATTGTTGAAAAGGTTGGTGATTAAATGCCGCAGAGAGTAAGCAAAGACAATTTTCAGAGCGAAGTTCTTTCAGCCGATACACTCGTGCTTGCGGATTTTTATTCCGACAGCTGTATCCCTTGCAAAAGACTTTCACCCGTACTCTTTGAGCTTGAAAAAGAGTATGAGGGCAAGCTGAAAATTGCAAAGATAAATGTTAATTTTGATTCCGAGCTTGCATCGGAATATGAAGTACAGGCGGCACCCACACTCGTTTTTTTCAAAAACGGTGAAGAGAAAGAAAGACTCAGAGGTGCGGTCAAAAAATCAGAAATAATCGAAGTGACAGAAAAACTTATTAAGGAGTAATCGTTATGACAATCACAGTTGCAGGAAACAAAAAGGAAGTTGCAGACAATCTTACGGTAGCACAGCTCATTATTGACGAGAATGTTGAAACACCCGAGTATGTAACCGTTACAATCAATGACGAATTTGTTAAGAGCGGTACATTTGAAAAAACAACCTTAAAGGACGGCGATGTTGTAGAGTTCCTTTACTTTATGGGAGGCGGTCAGTAATGGCATTTTCAAACGAACAGCTTGAAAGATATTCAAGACACATTATTCTTAAAGAGGTCGGCGCAAAGGGACAGAAAAAGCTCCTTAATGCAAAGGTTCTCATTATCGGTGCAGGCGGACTCGGCGCTCCTGCGCAATGTATCTTGCCGCCGCAGGTGTAGGTACAATCGGAATTGCAGATGCAGACGAGGTGGATCTCTCAAATCTTCAAAGACAGATTATCCACTCAACACAGGATATCGGCAAGCCTAAGGTTGAGTCGGCAAAGGAAACAATGGAGGCTATCAACCCCGATGTTACCGTAAAGACATACCACACATTTGTTACAAGCGAAAACATACTTGACCTTGTAAAGGAGTATGACTTCATCATTGACGGTACGGATAACTTTCCGGCAAAGTTCCTTATCAACGATGCCTGTGTAATGGCTAAAAAGCCTTTCTCACACGCCGGAATTATCAGATTTAAAGGTCAGCTTATGACCTATGTGCCGGGTGAAGGTCCTTGTTACCGTTGTGTATTCAAGAACCCTCCGCCAAAGGACGCAGTTCCAACCTGTAAGCAGGCAGGTGTTATCGGTGCAATGGGCGGTGTAATCGGCAGCCTACAGGCAATGGAAGCAATCAAGTACATCATCGGTCAGGGTGAGTTGCTCACGGGCTATCTTCTTACATATGACGCACTCAAAATGGAATTTCGCAAGGTAAAACTTCCGAGTGACACACACAATTGCGCAGTCTGCGGTGACCATCCGACAATCACAGAGCTTATTGACTACGAACAGGCAGAATGTGACGGTGTTCATTTATGATAAAACTTACAAAAAGTGACTTTGAAAAAATACTTGCTCACGCTGTAAAGGAGCTTCCCGATGAGGCTTGCGGCCTTATTGCAGGAACGGTTGAGGACGGTGACAAGAAGATTAAAAGGGTTTATCTCCTTACAAATATCGACCACTCAAACGAACATTTTTCGCTTGATCCAAAGGAACAGCTTGAGGCAATCAAGGATATGAGAAAGAACGGATTTGTTCCTCTCGGCAACTGGCATTCACATCCCGAATCGCCGTCAAGACCGTCTGAAGAGGACAAAAGACTTGCCTTTGACAGCAAGGCAAGCTATATGATTCTTTCGCTTATGAACAGAGAAAACCCCGTTCTCAATTCATTCAAAATTACGGGAGATACAGCAGAAAAGGAAAAACTTGTTATAGAGTAAAGGAGGGAGATTATGTACGACATCGTGATTATCGGCAGCGGCCCCGCAGGACTTTCAGCCGCAATTTATGCACAGCGTGAAAACCTTAAAGCGATTGTGGTTGAAAAAGAATTTATGGGTACGGGACAGATTGCCGAGAGCGAGAGAGTAGATAATTACCCCGGACTTTACGGTGAAACGGGCTTTGACCTCGGAGAAAAAGTTCAGAACTCACGCCGAAAAACTCGGTGCTGAATTTGTTGAGGGAGAGGTTACCGAGGTTGAAAGAGTTAACGGTAACTTCTCCGTAAACATTGACGGCGGTGAAAGTCTTGAAACAAAAACCGTAATCTATGCGGCAGGAACACAGCGCAGAAAGCTTGGTGTAAAAGGCGAAAAGGAATTTTCGGGTAACGGAGTTTCTTATTGTGCGGTGTGTGATGCGGCTTTCTATAAGGATAAAATTACCGTGGTAACAGGCGGCGGTGACACTGCTTTGGGTGACGCACTTCTGCTTTCAAGATTCTGCAAAAAGGTTTATCTCGTTCACAGAAGAGATTCCTTCAGAGCAGGCAGAGCTTGCAGAACAGGGTGTTTGCCACGGAAAATATTGAAGCTCTTACAAATGCAACGGTATCTGAAATTAACGGAGATACAAAGGTGACTTCGGTCACACTTTTACAAAACGGAGAAGAAAAACAGCTTGATTGCAACGGTGTTTTCGTTGCAGTCGGAAGTGTTCCCAATACAAAACCTCTTGCAAATCTTGTCAAAACCGACAAGGACGGTTACATTATTGCCGATGAAAGCGGAAAAACCTTTGCAGACGGTATTTTTGCAGGCGGTGACATCAGAACGAAAGCACTTCGTCAGGTCGTTACAGCCGTGTCGGACGGTGCAAACTGTGTGATTTCGGCAGAAAAATATCTTGACGAAAAACAATAACGGCAAGGGAGTGAAATCCTATGAAAACAGAAAAAATAAGCACCGATGTCCTCATTATAGGCGGCGGAACGGCAGGCTGTTATGCGGCTCTGACCATTTCCGAAAATTCGGACAAAAAGGTTCTTATCTGTGAAAAAGCACACATCAAAAGAAGCGGTTGTCTTGCCGCAGGTGTAAATGCTCTTAATGCATACATTGTTGAGGGCAGAAAACCGCAGGACTATGTTGACTACGCTAAAAAGGACGCCGACGGGATTGTCAGAGAGGATTTGCTCCTTACTATGTCCGAAAAGCTCAACGAAGTAACCGACAGACTTGAAAAACTCGGTCTTGTAATTTTAAAGGACGAGAACGGAAAGTATGTTACACGAGGCAACCGAAACCTTAAAATCAACGGTGAAAACATAAAGCCGATTCTTGCGGACGCAGTCGAAAGGGCAAAGAATGTAACGGTTCTCAACCGTGTTAATATTTTTGATTACTCGGTAAAGGACAACAAAATCAACGGTGCATTCGGATTCGGCATTGAAAGCGGAATTTTCTACACAATCGAAGCAAAGGCTGTCATAATTGCCACAGGCGGTGCGGCAGGTCTTTACAAGCCGAACAACCCCGGATTTTCCCGTCACAAGATGTGGTATCCGCCCTTTAACACAGGTGCAGGCTACGCAATGGGAATCAGAGCCGGTGCAGAGATGACAACCTTTGAAATGCGTTTTATCGCACTCAGATGCAAGGACACAATCGCTCCCACGGGAACACTTGCACAGGGTGTAGGTGCAAAGCAGATTAATTCACTCGGCGAGGTTTATGAAACAAAGTACGGACTTACAACTTCCGAAAGAGTTTACGGTACGGTAAATGAAAATCAGGAGGGCAGAGGTCCCTGCTACCTCAGAACAGAGGGAATCACAGCCGAGCAGGATGAATCACTTTTAAAAGCCTATCTCAATATGGCACCTTCGCAGACAATCAAATGGATTGAAAGCGGAAGAAATCCTTCACGGCAGAATGTTGAAATTGAGGGAACAGAGCCGTATATCGTAGGCGGTCACACGGCAAGCGGTTACTGGGTTGACACAGACCGTGCAACCACAATTGAAGGACTTTTTGCAGGTGGTGATGTTGCAGGCGGTTGTCCGCAGAAGTATGTTACGGGCGCTCTTGCAGAGGGTGAAATTGCAGGGCTTTCGGCAGTTAAGTACATTGACAGCAAAGAAAGCTTTGAGAAAATCAGCGATGAAGATACAAATTATCACCTCAGGGAAACCGAGAAATATCTCACAGACCGCCATTCACTCTACACCACGGAACAGCTTGAAGAGGCGATGCAGACGGTTATGGACAGCTACGCAGGCGGTATAAAAACAAACTACCGTTTCAACGAAAAACAGCTTGACATTGCCGACTGCAAAATCAGACAGCTTGAAACGCTCACAGACGACCTCTATGCAGAAGATTTTCAGGAGCTTATGTATATCTGCGAGCTTAAAGAAAGGCTTACGGTCTGCAAAAGCGTAATTGCTCACCTCAGAGCGAGAAAGGAAACACGCTGGCACAGCTTTGCCGAAAACCTTGACTATCCCGAAAAGGACGACAGAAATTTTAACAAGTATGTTAATTCCCGTCTTGAAAACGGCGAGATAAAAATTATTATTCGTGACCTTGTAACGGGAGGTGAAAAGTATGAGCATAGTAATTGACAAGTCCAAGTGCATAGGCTGCAAAAGGTGTCGCAATGTCTGCCCCGGAAGTCTTATCAAGACTGACGAAAACGGCAAAGCGTACATCAAATATCCCAAGGATTGCTGGGGCTGCACCTCCTGCATAAAAGAATGTCCCGCATATGCAATCAGCTTTTTCCTCGGTTCTGATATTGGCGGTATGGGCAGTAAGGTTCACACCGAAAAGAACGGGGATATCCTCTCGTGGTTAATTGAAAAACCGCATGGCGAGGTCATTAAGATTGATATAAATCAAAAAGAATCAAACAAATACTAAGGAAACACTTTGTAAGTATTTCCGTGAAAAGGAGATAAGGTATGAGTCAGCTTTCACATTTAGATGAGCTTGAAGCAGAAGCTATATACATAATCAGAGAAGTTGCGGCAGAGTGCGAAAAGCCTGTTATGCTCTACTCAATAGGCAAGGACAGCTCGGTTATGCTCCACCTTGCAATGAAGGCGTTTTATCCCGAAAAACCGCCGTTCCCGTTCCTCCACATTGACACAACATGGAAGTTCAAGGATATGATAAAATTCCGTGATGACACAGCAAAGAAGCTCGGAATTGAAATGCTCGTTTACACCAATGAAGAAGGTGTTAAAAAAGGTATCAACCCGTTTGATCACGGTGCGGCTTACACAGATATTATGAAAACACAGGCTCTCAAACAGGCTCTCAACAAATACGGCTTTACTGCGGCATTCGGCGGTGGCAGACGAGATGAGGAAAAGTCAAGAGCCAAGGAAAGAATTTTCTCTTTCAGAAATAAAGCACAGGCATGGGATCCTAAGAACCAGCGCCCCGAGATGTGGAAGCTTTACAACACAAAAATCAATAAGGGCGAAAGCATTCGTGTGTTCCCAATTTCCAACTGGACAGAAAAGGACATATGGCAGTACATTCAAAGGGAAAAAATTGACATCGTTCCGCTTTACTTTGCGGCAAAAAGACCTGTTGTTTACCGTGACGGCAACATTATTATGGTTGATGACGATCGTTTTCCGCTCAAAGAGGGCGAAGTACCCGAATTGAAATCGGTTCGTTTCAGAACACTCGGCTGTTATCCTCTTACAGGCGGCATAGAGTCAACTGCAACAACTCTTGATGAAATTATTGACGAAACCCTCAGCTCCGTTTCTTCGGAGCGTACCTCCAGAGTAATTGACAACGAGGCACAGGGCAGTATGGAACGCAGAAAAAGGGAGGGTTACTTCTGATGAAAGGTTTACTTAAATTTATTACCTGCGGCAGTGTTGATGACGGTAAATCAACACTCATAGGTCACATACTTTATGACGCAAAGCTTATTTATGCCGATCAGGAAAAGGCTCTTGAGCTTGACAGTAAGGTCGCAGTCGCAGCGGTGACATTGACTATTCGCTTTTGCTTGACGGTCTTATGGCTGAGCGTGAGCAGGGCATCACAATTGATGTTGCTTATCGCTACTTCACAACCGACAATCGCAGTTTTATCGTTGCCGACACACCCGGTCACGAGGAATATACAAGAAACATGGCTGTAGGCGCATCCTTTGCAGACCTCGCAGTTATCCTCATTGACGCATCACAGGGCGTTCTTGTTCAGACAAGACGGCACGCAAGAATCTGTAAGCTTATGGGTATAAGACATTTTGTCTTTGCCGTTAATAAGATGGATTTGGTAAAGTACAGCAAGTCACGCTTTGACGAAATCGTAAAGCAGATTGAAGAACTTAAAAACGAGCTTTTACTTGACGATATCTACATCATTCCGCTTTCCGCAACAGAGGGCGACAATGTTACCGTAAAGTCCGAAAACATTCCGTGGTACAACGGTGTTCCGCTCCTTCAGTATCTCGAAACTGTTGATGTTGATTCCTCGGAGGAGGAAGAAGGATTCTATCTTTCTGTTCAGCGAGTTTGCCGTCCCGACCACACATTCAGAGGCTTTCAGGGACAGATTGAGTCAGGCAGTATCAGCATAGGCGATGAAATCGTAACACTCCCGAGCAATGAAAAGGCTCATGTAAAGCAGATTCTTATGACAGATAAGGATGTTAAAACTGCTTTCAAGGGACAGCCCGTTACAATCACACTTGACAAGGAAGTTGATGTATCTCGTGGCTGTGTAATAACAAAGGACACAAATCTTGCGTCCTATCAGGAGCTACAGCGTCAATTCTCTGGATGGATGACGAACAGCTTACAGCCGGCAAGGATTATCTTGTAAAGCTCGGCACAAAGACTATTTCGGGTATCGTTTCCGAAATCAAGTACGCTGTTGATGTGAACACAGGCGAGCATATTCCTGCCGATTCACTCACAAAGAACGGAATCGCAGTCTGCACAATTCTGCTTGCAGAGCCGATTGCGGTTGACCTTTTCTCAAAGCATAAAACACTCGGTGAGCTTATTTTGATTGACCGTGTGTCAAATATGACATCAGCCTGCGGTGTTGTTGATTCGGTTGAAGAAAAAGCCGATGATGCAAAAAAGGCATCATTCGTACTCGGCTCACTTGAGGCAAGAGGTGATATCTTTGAAGAGTTTTTCTATGACACTTCAAGCCTTAATGTTCTCAAATATCAGCCTGTCAAGGAAACCTATACAAAAGGGGACACAATCCCTGTTGAGGGCGAAAGCTACAAGTATCCCGACAGTTTTGATATTATAGTTCTTCGTGACAGCGTTGCCGTAAAGGTTCGTGACCGCAAGATTACCGATATCGTTCCGACATCGGAGTACAGCTACGGCGGTGTTCCTGTTGTAAACGGCAGAGGCTTTGAGGTTCTTGCCGACAGCAACGAAAAAATTCAGCAGTTTCTTTCCGAGTATTCAAATCTTAAAAGCATCAACGATGCGGATTTCTTTGCAAAGTGGGTTAAGTTCGATACCTACAGAAAAATTGCAATTCAAAACAGATAACAGGTTTATTCATTTTAACTCATTCGCAGAGGGCATTGTCATTTGGCAATGTCCTTTGTGATTTTATGACTTTCTTGCCGAAAAACTGACCTTGCTGCCAAATTGTTGCATTTATAATTTTTATTCTGTATAGTGTACTCAACAAATAAATTTAAAGGAGTGCTTACAAATGAGCAAAACAGCGGCGGTACTAATCACATTTTTTCTCGGTGAACTCGGTGTTCACAGATTTATGACAGGCAAAATCGGAACAGGTATCATCTGGCTTTTAACTTGCGGTGTTTTCGGTATCGGTTGGCTTGTTGATTTTATTATGGTTCTTACAGGCAAATTTACGGACAAAAACGGAAATGTCTGGGGCGCTAACTAATCTGAAAGGAAGTTACTATGGCATTCGGAGTTAAAACCAAAAACATTAAGACAAATAATTCTTATACGATTGAGAGCTTTTTTGATGCAATCAAAGACAAAGAGTTTACGGCAGGAACTCCGTCACTTACAAAGCATGGAATGGCTACCGTAATAACATTTCCCGCTCTCGACAGTCAGAATCAGGTTTGGATTATGAAAAGCGGTTTCGGCAAGGAAACGCAGAAATTCTCAATTCAAAAATCCACTCAGGCGGGTATGGACAATGTAGCCAAAAATGCGGCATTGGATTCAATCACAGGCGGGCTTTTCAGCGTTGGCGGAATGATCAGCGAAAACACAAAAAAGTGTGAAAAACTTGTTGATGCAACCGCAAAAGAACTTTCAGAAATGAATCTGTAACCAAAGTCGGCACGATTTTCGTGTCGATTTTTTCTTGCCAAAAACTGCCTTTAACGGTACAATTAGGTGGGGTGAGATTATGTTTTTTAACGATTATTACAATTCTCCGATTGGCAATATGACTATGGCATCTGACGGTGAGAGCCTTTGCGGTTTGTGGTTTGATGGACAAAAGTACTTTGCGTCAACCGTAAAAGGTGAAACTGAGGATAAAACCCTGCCTGTTTTTGAACAGACAAAAAAGTGGCTTGACATATATTTTTCGGGCAACGAACCCGATTTTATGCCCAAACTTTCGCTTAACGGCTCAGAATTTCGCAAGGCTGTGTGGAATATTCTCCTGACAATTCCCTACGGCTCAGTTATGACCTACGGCGAATTGCTAAATTATGGCAAAACAGCGTGGCGTTGCAAGATGTCCGCACAGGCAGTCGGTGGTGCTGTGGGACACAATCCCGTTTCGATAATCGTGCCGTGTCACCGTGTTGTCGGGACAAACGGAAACCTTACGGGTTATGCGGGCGGCATAGACAAAAAAATCAGCCTTCTCAAAATTGAAAAGACTGATGTTAAAAAGCTTATTCCAAAATTCCCGAAAAGAATTAACTAAAATTATTAATTACCCAACCCGTGGTTATTGCAAGTCTGTCATCCGACAGGCTTGTTTCAATTTTACCGCCGTTTTTTTCGGCAAGATTTTTCAAAGTTTTATACGCAAAGCTGTGGTACAGAACATTGTTCTGTGCCTTTTTTATTTCATTTTCAATCGGAAAGCTTATGCAGCAAAAGAGAAATCCAGCCCTTGTTTCTGATTTTAAGGCGATAATTTGTTTTCCGTTTCCGCAAAATTCCTTTACATTTTCAAACGCAATGTCAATCATATTGTTAAACAAAACGCAGATTTCAAGGTTGTCGGCAGGCACATTTGCAAGCGAACCCTCAAATGTGATTTTAACATTTTTGTCTGCATTTTTCTGCTTATCGCTTAAAATCGCATCGGTCAGATCATTGCCCGTGTTGTACAAAATCTGAAATGAGCTTATAATCTCGCTATCATATTTTTGCAGGAGAGGAAGAACCTCATCATATTTCCGACTGTTGATAAGCGATTTTAATCCGATAGAAAGATCGTTATAATCATGCCTGATTTTTCTCAGTTCATATCCCGAAGTCGTAATGCTCTTGTAATAATTAATCTGTGCGTTAAGCTGTCTTTCGTAGATATCGTTTTCATGCATATATCGGCTCTTTTTAATCTGATTGTACAAAAGAATCGGTATTGAAAACGAGAATACAATCGACACAATCAAGGTCAGAATTTTGAGTGCAGCTGTTCTGTAATCAGATGACGGAATTATGTAGTATGTGCCGAAAGTTGCCATACTTCCGCCGAGATACAGAAAAATCAATATCATAATTATTGTCGGTTTGGTAATTGACTCAACCACAAGCTTTGTTTTGATTTTCAGCGGACTTGACAGGATTATAAATATTCCGAAAACAATCAAATTAGAAATAAGTTCAAAGGCGGCAGAGCTTTGAGAGTTTAACTCTATATGTAAAATTGAACATACTAATTGATTTATGGAATAAATAAAAAATGTCAATCCGGAAAAAAACAAGGAAGAGAATATTAACATTATCTTTCTGTTGTGTCCGAGTGAAAGAGGAAGAAATGTTAATGCAATAAAATGCAAAACCGGTAGAATCACATATTGTTGTTCATCTTTTAAAAAACAAGCAACCGAAGCGGTTAATATTATAAAAATTAAAGACAAGGCAAAATACATTTTATACTTGATAATTGAAAATACTTTTGAAGTAAAGTAAAAACTGCAATCAGTCCCACTACAAGCTCCGCATAGCTGTAAAATAGCATAAATTATAACCTCACATAATTTTTTTTAAGAAAATTCATATATGATGTCCGAAAGGATTTTTGATAATTTTTACTGAGATAAGCCGCCTCTCCGTTGCTCAGATATACCGTGTCGGAGGAATACGATTTTACATAGTGAAGATTTACCACAAAAGAACGATGAGTTCTTACAAAACAGTATGCAGCAACAGCCTTGTAACCCCTGAAAGTGTTTTTGAGCAGTGCATAATCTTATCGGACAAATGAATATTTGAATACTTTCCGTCAGCCTCAATAAAGCAGATTTCATTTGAGTTAATTTTTTTCAATTCCTTATTTTGAATAAGAGTTATCGGATAATTTGCATCTACAATTTTTACATAGTCGTCAATTGCCTTGAAAAATTTTGATTTGTCAATCGGTTTCAGAAGAAATCTGAATGTGTTCACTTCAAACGCATCAATCATAAAGTTGGGGTAAGATGTCAGAAAAATTATGCAGGAAAGCACATTGCGTTTTCTGAGCTCCTTTGCAACAGTCAGTCCGTCTGTACTGCCAAGCTGAAAATCAAGCACGATTATATCGTAATTATTCTCGGAATTTAAAAGCTTTTCACCGCTTTCAAATTCATCAATATCAATAATTATACGATTTTCCTTTGCATATGTCAAAAGCAGCTTTTTTAGCTCTTCGATTATGTATTTATCGTCATCACACAAAGCCGCAAACATATTTTCACCCTCTTACTCCCAAAACAGAGTATCTTGCTCCAAACTGTATTTATATTGCCTTTTTTGTTTGCTATTGTAATCCCATACAATAGAATAAAGGGGGAGCAAAAAGTGTTTGGTACAATTTTCAAATGGCTTTTCGGTTGGCTCTGATGCCTGAAAAATAAAAGGCAATCGTTTGATTGCTTTTTATTTGCAAAGTAATTTCACTCCCGAAAACCGCACTTTTGCTCCTATTCATTATAATTCTTTTACACAATAAATTATAATGTTTCTGCACCTTATTGTCAATATATGGCATTGCCGTTGCTGAAATTTATTATATTATTTTCAGAATATTGTATGCAGTGTTCCTTTCACTCCCAAAAAACGCTCTTTTACTCCAAGGTATATTTATTTTCGACTTTGAATATTTAAAATGTAGACAGAGATTATTATTGAAATCTTGTTTATTAATTTGACAGTAGGTGCATAATTTGACAAGCATTTAACTTTACCGTCCTTGTCCTGTTTTTTGCAGAACAGGGGCGGTGCTTTTTATGCTTGCCGTTATTATAGAATATAAAAACAGCGGACAATCCATTAATTCGGAATGTCCGCTGTTTTGCCTTTTATTATGACTTGATGTTGTATTATTAATCGAAGAAACCAAGACCTCTTAATGCGTTGATGAATCGTTTCATATAGTCAAGCGAGGTAACGGGCCACACAAATCCCATTCTGTAAAGAACCTGCATTGTGTATGTGTTGCTCTTGCCGACTGTAAATGTCTTTTGACCGTGAGCCATGTTCTGATATGCAATCATACTTGAAAGAATCTTTGCTTTTTCGGGATCCTGCTCGGCTCTGTCAAGTGCAATCATATATTCCTCATACTCTGCACCCTGTGAATGAAGTCCGATTTTGTTCATCTCGGTGTAGAGGTCGCCCATAATGAGAGTATGGTTGTTGAACGGGTGGAACACGGTGCAATCCTTCGGAGCCTGTGCAAGCAGAAGAATTGCCTTTGCCACAAAATCAATCGGAGAAAGCTCAAACGGCATTTCCATTGCCTCATACGGATATTTGCCGATAAGGAGTGTAGATTTGAGTCTGCCCATAAATGTGTTGGTGGTAAAATTAATCTGATATTCACCGTCGCTGTTTCTTGCGGCAAGTGTGCCTACACGCATAATCTTTGCGTTAAAGCCCTTTGAAACCTCTTCAAGAATCGCCCTTTCCGCAAGGAATTTTGACAGGGTGTACTTTGAACCCTCATGCTGACCAAAGTAAAGTTGATTTTCTTTGAGCTTGTCAACAGAACCTTGTTCGCCCACAAACATACCGCCTACGCTCATTGTTGACACATGAACAAGTCTTGCATTAGACTTTTTGCAGAAGTCAAGCACATTGAGAGTACCGTAAAGGTTACATCTTCAATGTCTGTACCCTTTGAGAAGTGCTTAACATTTGCGGCACAGTTGATGACCGTGTTAATGTCCTTGTCAATAAATTTATCGAATGATTCACGGTTTGTAACATCACCGCTGATAACGGTAACTCTGTCTGGATATCTTTCTTTCAGACTTTCTTCAAAGTAGTAATAGTAGATTGAGTTCATTCTGTTTTCGGCAGGATTATTGTTCTTGTCACGAATCATGCAGTAAACCTTGCCGTTGTACTTGTGAAGAAGTTCGTAGAGAATGTGTACTCCGAGGAAGCCGGCAGAGCCTGTCAGAAGAACATTGCCGAGTTCTTGAAGCTCACCGTTTTTGAATGTGTCAATATTATTCTTTTCAAGAACTTTATTGATATTTGTATAATCGTAGTCCGAAAGATTTTCAAGGTCATCTTCGATGAATCATCCTTGCTCACAAATTTTGCAAGAGTCTGCGGAGTAGGATTTGCAAATGTCGCTGTATGCAACCTCAATGTTTTTCTTTGATGCGGAGATTACAATTCTTGTTGCTGTAAGCGATGTTCCGCCGAGGTCAAAGAAGTTATCGTCTGCAAAAACATTGTCAAGTTCAAGAATTTCTGCAAAGATGTCGCAGAATGTTTTTTCAATTTCATTCTTCGGCAACCGACCTCTTTCGGATTTGTTGCTTTTAGGTTCGGGAAGAACCTTTGTGTTGACCTTGCCGTTTGGTGTGAGAGGCATTTTGTCAAGCTGAACATATGCGCTCGGAACCATATAATCCGTGAGAGTTTTTGCAAGCTCAGACTTAATTTCATTTGGCTCAAGCTGTCTGTCGGCTGTATAGTAAACGCAGATTGCGTCAGCCTTGCCGACCTTTTTAATGAGAGCAATTCCGCTCTTGATTCCGTCAACTGCGGTCAGACACTTTTCAATTTCACCGAGTTCAATTCTTAATCCTCTCAGCTTAACCTGATTGTCGGTTCTGCCGAGAATAATAACATCGCCGTCTGTTGTCCATTTTGCGTAGTCGCCCGAGCGGTAGGTGCGTTCACCGTTAAATTCGATGAATGCCTTTGCAGTTTGTTCGGGAAGTTTATTATAGCCGAGTGCAACACCGCATCCCTGAATGAGAAGCTCACCCACAACTCCGATTGGAAGGAGATTGTTGTCTGAGTCAACGATATATTCCGTGTAGTTGCGTAACGGCCTGCCGATTGAAATTTCGTCTGCATTCGTAAGATTTTTTGCGTTTGAAGAAACCGTGATTTCAGTCGGACCGTAGGTGTTGATTATTGTTGCGTTCGTCTTTTCACGCAGTACCCTTAATAGCTTGTCGGGATATTTTTCACCGCCCGAGAGAATAACCTTGCAGTTTGCCATTGCTTCTGCAAATTCGTCAAGCTCCATATATTGCAAAAGTCTTGACGGTGTAGAGTTGAACGAATCAACATTGTTTTCTTTAAAGAATTCTGCAAGTAAAATCGGGTTTACCGTCTGTTCTTCACTTGCAAAAACGAGGGTAAGACCGTTGCAGAGCGACAGCATGGTTTCCTTTAGCGACATATCAAAGCTGATTGTAGTTACAGAGCCGTATGCGTGACAGTTGTCAACAACCTCTTTAACCTGAATGTTTGAGTCGCTGTATGCAAGGTAGTTTGCAATGCCGATGTGGCGGAGCATAACGCCCTTTGGCTTGCCTGTTGAACCTGAGGTGTAGATGAGGTACGCAAGGTCGTCAGGCTGTACATCAACATTCGGGTCTTCATCATTGTTGCCCGAAAGAAGTTTTGAAACATCAACCGTGCGGTCATATTTATTGAGCAGTTCGCCCTCGGTAATTACAAAGTCTGCGTCGCTGTCTTCAATAATACTGTCGATTCGCTCCTTCGGATAGTCGGGACATGACGGAATAAACGCACCGCCTGCCTTGAGAATACCGAGAAGTGATGTGAAGAATTTTGAGGTTCTTTCAAGCAGAATAAGAACCTTTCCACCCTTTTTAAGACCTTTTTCAATGAGTGAGTTTGCCGTGATATTTGCAAGACGGTCAAGCTCTTTATAGGTTAGTTTACCGTCACAAGCCGAAAGAGCAATTCTGTCGGGAGCTTTTGCAACCTGTTCTTCAAACATTTTGTGAAGAAGTTTTGTCTTAACGGGAGCAATTTCGGTTGACTTAAAGCTTTCAAGCTGTGCAATTGCGGCGTTGTCAAGGAGTGAAACCTTTCTGATTTTGCCGTTTGGATTTTCTATAATATGTTCAACAGCACAGAGAACGGATTTTGCAAGCGTTCTCATAAGCTCACCGCTGTAAAGTGCGTCATTGTACTGAACCACAACGCTCGGCTTGCCCTTGTAATCCTCAATGTGAATGGCTGTTTTAAACTTTGCAGTATTCATTTCAAGGTAATCACGGACAACGGCTTTGCCGTCAATTTCAAGGTTATCAACAACACCAAGCTGATATTCGTACATAATGTTCGGTGCATAGCCGTATTTTGCACAAAGCTGTGCGTAGGGGTAAATTTCATTTTCAATTGAATCCGTGAAAACAGCCTTGCTTTTTTCAACAAATTCAAGTGAGGTGATGTCCTCAATTTCAATGCCGAGTGCAAGAGTTTTTACAAACATACCAAAGCAGTTTGTAAGCCGCATATCGCTTCTGCCGTTGCTGATTGTGCTGATGTAAACATTTCTGCTGTTCACAAATCTTGAAACAGCGTAGAATGTGCCGGCAAGGAAAAGGTGGGCCGGAGTGATTCCGTGCTGTGAACAGAAGTTTTCAACCTTGCCATATCAACGGGGACTGCCTGAGATGCAAGAGCACCGTCCTCTGCATGACCTCTGAGGTCAGCCGTGATTTCGCTTGCAGATTCAAAATTTTTCATCATATTGTCGAAGAATTTTTCAGCATTTCTAAATTCATCACTGTTTTCAGCCTTAATTTCATTCTCTGCATAATCAAAATATGTGTAGCTTTCAGGCTCAATATTACCGCCCTCGTACAGCGTTTTAAGCTGTTCAAAGAAGAGTGCAACGGACGCACCGTCAAAGATAAGGTGGTGGAAATCCGAAAGCAGATATACCGCCTTTTCGGTTTCTGCAACCGAGATTCTGAACAGCGGTGCTTTCATAAGATTGTGCGGTTTTACAAAATCCTTTTTGTAGGCTTCAAGCTGTTCTTCCGTAAGCTTTTCAACGGGAACATTCGGTTTTGCGGAGTCAACATATGCCTGCTCAATATCATCGTTTTCAAGTGAAAGGTGAGTCATAATATATGGGTGAGCCTTGATTACCTTTACAACGCAGTCGGCAAGCTTTTGTGCATCGACTGATTTTGAAAATGTGAGAATTGACGGAATATTGTAAAGTGTGCTGTACGGATTTTTCATACAGTCAATATACACGCCGAGCTGAGTTTTTGAAAGGGGATAGAGAGCCTTGTGTTCTTTCTTTTCTCCTTTTTTGACAGTTTGTGGATTTGCCGTACCGCTGAACATAAACTCCTGAAGTTCGTCCTCAATCGAAAGAACCGAACAGCCCTTCATCATCTTTTTAACCTGTGCCTCAAAGCCGAATGCCTTGTTGAGCTCAACTGCAAGCTTGATAACCGAAAGCGAGGTCATACCTGCGTTGATGAGATTTTCGGAAATATCAAAATCGCTGTGTCCGATAATCTTTTCGATAATTGCGGAAATTTTCTTTTCAAGGAATGTCAGTTCCCTCGGAGCGGAATTTTTCTTTTTTGAAGATTCTGCCTTGATTTCGGGAAGCCTGCGCTTGTCAACCTTGCCGTTTACATTGAGCGGAATTTTGTCAATCTGCATCGTAGCGGCGGGTACCATATACGGCGGCTTGTGTTCAAGAATAAATTCGTTGAGCTTTTGAATGTCAATTTTTCTGTCGGCAACAATGTATGCGTTAATGCATTGTCCGCCGCCATCAAGCTTTCTTGCGATTACAGCTGTGTTTGTAATGCCGTCATATTTGCGGATAATCTTGTCAACCTCGGAAAGCTCAATGCGGAATCCTCTGATTTTGACCTGACCGTCATTTCGTCCGATAAAGTCAACCTTGCCCTCATCTGTAAGGCGAACAATGTCGCCTGTGTGATAAAGCCTTTCGTAACCGTTTCCATTGCAATACGGGTTCTTTTCGTATGCCTTTGCAGTCTGTTCGGGACGGTTAAGATAACCTCTTGAAACCTGCTGACCTGATACACAGAGCTCGCCCAAAGCCCCTGTCGGAAGCCGTCTGCCGTATTTGTCTGTTACATAAAGCTTGATATTGTCAAGCGCCTTGCCGACAGGAATTCTGTGGTAGAGCTTGTCAACGGGTTGTGATGTGATGTAAACCGTACATTCTGTCGGACCGTAACCGTTTATGAGTTCAAAATTCTTTGGCGGTGCAAGTGGAACAAGCCGTTCACCGCCCGTAAGAAGATATTTGAGCGAGTGGTTGTCAATTTCGGTTGCAAACTGTCTTGCAACCTGTGTTGTCATAAATGCGTGGGTGATTCCGTTATCTTCAAAATATCTGTTCAGCCTTACAAGGTCAAGTCTGATGTCCTCCTCAATAATGTGAAGCTCGGCACCGCCGATAAGCGCAGGATACATTTCACTGAGGCAGGCGTCAAAACCGTAGCTTGCATATGCCGAAACAACGCTGTGTTCGTCAATGTCAGAGTTTCTGATATGAAAATCGCAGAATGAACGAACATTTTTGTGTTCAAGCATAGCACCCTTTGGAGTGCCTGTTGAACCCGATGTATAGATAAGTATAAACAAATCATCGGGTGAGGGTTTTGCAAAAACTGCGTCTGATTTCGGAAGATTCGGAATATCCTTTGTAAGAAGAATATCACCGCTGTAATCGGGCAAAAGCTCAAGCAGATTTTCGTCCGCAATAAGAAGCGTTGCGTTTGCGTCCTTAATCATAAACTGAAGTCTTTCGGGCGGATATGACGGATCAAGCGGTTGATATGCCGCTCCCGATTTCAGCACACCGATTGACGCAATCGGCATATATTCGCATCTCGGAATCAGAATTGAAACAACCTCTTCTTTACCGATACCCTTTGAGTGAACATAACCTGCAATTCGGTTTGTAATCTCATCAATTTCAGCGTAGGTGAACTTCTTTTCTTTATATACAACCGCTGTTTTGTCGGGAGTTTTTTTGCATTGCTCCTCAAACAAATCAACAACGGTTTTGCTGTCGTCAAACGGAAATTCCGTTTTGTTGAAGTTATCAAGCTCTGCAAGCTGATTTTCGTTTACAAGCTCAACTTCGCAGAGCTTGGATTTTTTAAGAAACTGCTCAACAATCTTTAAAAAGCTGTCGGCAAACGAACGAATAGTTTCCTCTTTAAATAAATCGTTTCTGTATTCAAAACGCAATTCAAAACCTGTTTCTGATTCAAATACCATAACATTCAATTTTGAAATGGCACTTTTTAACGGAACAAGTTTAATTTTAGAGCCTGACCGCCTATTTTAAAGGTGTTGAATATGTCAGCCTGATAGGCAAGCATAATGTCGGCAGAGAGGTCATAGTCAGACGCAAGTTTCATAAACGGAAACCAATCGTTTGCAACTGTTTCCTTTATGTTTTTGCGTATTTTTTTGAGGTAGTCCGAAACTGTATCTTCTTCGTCAATATTTGCGTGGATAGGAAGTGTGCGAACCATCATGCCGACTGTGTTTTTAAGTCGCTTGTCAAATCTTCCGTGGGTAACTGTGCAAACCGTTGTTTCACTCTGATTCGTAAACTTTGCAACTGCGTATTCATATGCACCGAGGAAAACAGTGTACGGTGTAATTTGGTTTGCTAAGGCAAAATTGCGAACTTCCTCAACGGAGAATTTTCCGTTCGTGGATAATTCAAAAGAACCGTTCGGTTTATCCTCAACCTCTGAATTCTCTGCAAAATCTTCCGTTATTTCCGACTTTGACTCAACAGCCGAAAAAAATGCTGTCATAGTAGTTCTTTGATTTTTGATATTCTTCGGTTTCTTCAAGCTTTTCCTCAAAAACAGAAAGATCAAGCTGAGAAAACTTTTCGGGTTCAAGCTCTTTTCCGTCATATGCAAGCGCAATGTCATTGCAGATAACCGAAACAGAATAGTGACCGTTCAGACTATTAATGATGGATTGAAGGTCCAGTTGACGCAAACATTAGAAATTGTCACCGC
>ENA-OQEB01000011-OQEB01000011.1-human-gut-metagenome-genome-assembly--contig:-NODE-11-length-74806-cov-4.982083_pt1 | contig 74806 bp, 90 predicted proteins | sample MGYA00242787_ERZ504619 | MGnify/ENA primary metagenome ERZ504619 (study PRJEB26092, sample SAMD00036317) | human gut metagenome | host: Homo sapiens | study: EMG produced TPA metagenomics assembly of... | reverse complement strand
TTTTTAAATTTTTTCGCATATTCTCAACTTTGCACTTCTTGCTCTCGGGTTGTTCCTCAATTCTGTTTCATTTGCACAAACCGGCTTTCTTACAACAAGCTTAGCCTTTGGCTTGTTTCCGCAAACACACACGGGAAAATCCTTTGGACAGGTACAGCCCTGACACCAAGATGCCATTTTCTGTTTTACGATCCTGTCCTCAAGCGAATGGAAGGTAATAACTGCAAGCCTTCCGCCGCTTCCGAGAAGTTCAAATGCACCGTCAAGACCTCTTTCAAGAACTCCGAGTTCATCGTTTACCGCAATTCTCAAAGCCTGAAAGCTTTTTCTCGCAGGATGTCCGTCACGGCGGACACGCTGTGGAACATTTTCTTTTATAATTTCCGCAAGCTCAAGGGTAGTTTCAATCGGCTTTTCGGCTCTTGCCTTTACGATTCCGTTAACAATTGCACCGGCAAATTTTTCTTCGCCGTAAACGCTGAGGATTCGTCTTAACTCACCTGCGGGGAGGGTGTTGACAAGCTCTGCGGCTGTTGTTCCGCTTTGGCTCATTCTCATATCGAGAGGTGCATCCTCATGGAAGGAAAAACCCCTTTCGGCTGTATCAAGCTGATGAGATGAAACACCGATGTCAAGCAGAACACCGTCAACTCTGCCCACTCCTCTTGAATGAAGAAGGCTAACCATATCGGCAAAATTACCCTTGATAATTATTGAATTTTCGTTTTTCTTAAAACGCTCTGTCAGCGTCAGTATTGCATCGGGATCCTGATCAATCGAAATGAGCTTGCCCGTAGTAAGTCGACTGAGGATTTCACTGCTGTGACCGCCTCCGCCCGCTGTGCCGTCAACATAAATGCCGTTTTCCTTAACAGCAAGAGCGTCAACAGCCTGCTCAAGAAGGACAGGAATATGAGAAAATTCCATAACAACCTCCTTAAAGCTTTAACTCCTTGAGAGCAAGTGCAAGATTTTCATTCTGAGAAGCAACATAGTCCTCATAATTTTTCTTGCTCCAGATTTCGAGTCTGTTTGTCATACCGATAACTACCGCATCGCCTTCAATCTCGGCGAACTCACGCAGGGACTGCGGAATAATCACCCTGCCCTGTGCGTTGGGAGTAACCTCAACCGCAGTAGCGTTAAAGGTGTATTGAACAGCCATGGAGAGGTTTGCGGGAAGTGCAAGAATCTTCTCGCACATTGCGTTGAACTGTTCGCTTGACATAACCTGAATGCACTTGTTACCAAAGCCTCGTGCAAGATAGTATGTTTCGCCGAGCTGTTCACGGAACTTTGCGGGCAGTACAATTCTTCCTTTTGCATCAATAGAATGATTTGTCATTCCCGAAAACATCTGCCCACCTCCATACACTTTTCTTCGGAAACCGTCACTCTGTGGTTTTAAAAGTCACCGAATGACACCTTCTGACACCTTTTGTCTTATTATAAACCATAGGTGCAAAAAAATCAATATCAAAGTTACGAAAAAACAAATAATATTTACAAATCATTTCAAATGCTTTCAACTTTGAAACCATATTTTTTCACAAAAGAATATTATGCCCCAAAAAGCTGATTTTACAGAGGTTTCACCCATTCCATAGCAAAAACAGCAGTCTTAAAAATTACAAAACGCACCGCACGGGTTACAAAAACCGACATTATTTTTATATTTTTCAACCGCCGATTCCGCAAGCATTCGTTTCAGTGTCATAATGTGACACAACACATACGATAAAAACGGCATAAAAAAGAACAGGCTCATATTGAGTCTGTCCTTTATAAGCTAAACTTAAATCAGCCCTGCTTTTTCTGTGAGCTGACTATGTTTGCATGAGTCTTTCTGAGAGCCTCAAGCTGTGTTGCAACGCCCTCTTCCGTGCGTTTCATAATGCTGTCAACATACACATTCGCAGCTTTTCTGATTTCTGCCGATTTTTGCTTTGCATCGTCAACAATTTCCTTAGCCTTTGCCTGAGCCTCACGAACGAGCTCATTCTGGTTAAGCATAGCCTTTTTGCGTTCCTCGGCACTTCTGATTATATTCTCTGATTCACGGTTAGCCTCGCAAGAATCTGCTTTCTGTCAGCGACAATATTCTTTGCCTGTCTTACCTCTGCCGGCATAGCGTCCTGAATCTGATCGAGAATATCATAAATCTCATCACTGCTCACCATTACCTTACCACCCGAAAACGGCATTGACTTAGCGGCACTGATAACATCCTGAAGCTGTAAAATCAAATCCTCAACTTTCATTTCTGTCCACTCCTTATATGTTTGGTTTAATCCACCTTTAATTAAAAATCAAACGCTTATTTATTTTTCAGTCTTTCCACAATTCTGTCATGGATACACGCAGGAACAAAATTACTGATGTCACCGCCCATTGAGGCAATTTCACGAACCATGCTCGAGCTGAGATACATTGAATCCGCCTCAGCCGTTAAAAACAGGGTTTCAAGGTTCGGATTCAGCTTTTTGTTGGTGAGCGCCATCTGAAATTCATATTCAAAGTCAGTTACCGCTCTGAGTCCCTTAACAATTGCGTCCACACCGTGATCCTCACAATACTGTGCAAGCAAACCGTTGAAGCCTACTATTTCAACATTATCGAGATGCTCGGTAACTTCCTTCAAAAGTTCAATCCTCTCATCAATTGAAAAAATCGGCTTTTTTGAAGAATTGACAAGCACGCCCACGATTACACGGTCAAAAAGCTTTGACGCTCTCGTGATAACATCAAGGTGTCCGAGCGTTACGGGATCGAAACTTCCCGGACAAATCACTGTTTTGTTCATCTTTGAAAATCCTTATGTCTGAATGTAGTTATTTTTATTTTACCATAGCGATACTGTCTGTCAAGTACAAAATCACCGTAATTCGACAAAATTTCTTCGTCAAGAGGATTTTCCGCAATGATTACACCCGTATCGTTCATAGCCTCGGGAACAAGTTCAAGGGCATCCTGCAGCATTCCCGTTCTGTATGGCGGATCGAGAAATGCAATGTCAAAACGCTGTGAATTCATCGAAAGAAAGCTGTGAAAATCCATTGCAAAAACCTTTGCCGAGTTTTCAAGCTTAGTAGCCTTGAGGTTTCTTTTTACCGTTTCAAGCGATTTTTTTGCATTGTCAACAAAGCTTGCCGACTTTGCGCCTCTGCTCAAAGCCTCAATACCCATTTGTCCCGAGCCTGCAAAAAGGTCAAGAAAGTTTCTGCCCTCGGTTTCAAACTGTATAATCGAAAAAACAGCCTCTTTGATTCTGTCGGTTGTCGGTCTTACATCTTCACCCTCAAGGGTTTCGAGTCGTCTGCCTCTTGCGGAGCCCGTAATAACTCTCATAAAACACACGCAGCCTTTCCGCCTGCAAAATCATAAAACAACACCGCAAGCAGGCATACGGCATTACCGAAAAGTTGAATTTCAAACAATTGTTTAAAACTGCAAATTTTAGTATAACACATTAAAAGATAATTTACAACAATATTTTACTCTGTTTCGTTTTCATCCTGCTGATGATAGTATTTATACACCGCAAGTGCGGCGTCTTTTGTCATTTTAGGAGCGTTTTCAAGCTCTGCAAGGTCTGCGTTTGAGATGTTTTCAATCGTTCTGAAATACTTAAGAAGCGACCTTGCTCTGACTTCGCCTATACCCTCAATGCCTGTAAGCGAGCTTTTGAATGTATTTTTGCTTCGTCTTGAATGGTGATAGCCGATTGCAAAGCGGTGAACCTCGTCCTGCATTTTTGCGAGGAACGCAAACAGCGACCGTCCGGGACTTAGCGCAATTTCTCCGCCCTCGCCCGTTACGGCACGGGTTCTGTGCTTATCGTCCTTTACAAGACCGAACAGCGGAACATCAATATTCTTACTCTGCAAAACCTCTTTTACAGCCGCAACCTGACCTTTACCGCCGTCAAGCAGGATAAGGTCGGGCAATTTTCCAAAGCCCTCGTCCTCATCGGGATTTTTATAATATTCGTCAAATCGTCTTGTCAAAACTTCCGCCATGGATGCGTAGTCATCCTGTCCTTCAAAGCCTTTGATTTTGAACTTTCTGTAAGCCGATTTGAGCGGTTTGCCGTTTTTATAAACAATCATACCCGCAACATTTTCAGTGCCTGCAAGGTTTGAAATATCGTATGATTCGATATATTCGGGCAGTTTTTTTAGTCCGAGCAAATCACGCAGTTCTTCAAGCACATTATACTCACGAACGGTTGCGCCCTTTTTCTGTGCAAGGGTTTCTGCGGCATTCGATTTGCACATTGCCACAAGCTGCGCTCTGTCGCCCCTCTGCGGAACCGTTATGCCGACCTTACTGCCGTGCTTTTGCGAGAGCCATTCGGCAATTTCTTCCATACCGTCAAATTCCCTGTCGATTGCAATGCTCTTTGGCACACTGTCACGCAGAGTGTAATATCGCAGTAAAAATTCTTCGGTTTCGGATTCACTTTCACCGCTGTCAAACACAAAGCTTTCACGGTCAAACAACCTTCCGTCTTCAAAGCGGAACACCTGATAACAGGTTTTGCCGTCATCCGAAAAGCCTGCAATAACATCGCCGTCATCAATTTTTGTTGCAACAACCTTTTGCTTGTCGCTCATTTTACGGACGGATTTTATTATATCTCTGATTGACGCCGCCCTTTCAAATTCAAGATTTTCTGCGGCGTTTTCCATTTCTTCGGTCAGCTTTTTGATTGAGTTTGTTGAACCGCCACGCAAAAATTCAAGCGCACGGTTAAGATTTTCGTTGTAATCTTTAAGCCTTACTCTGCCTGTACACGGAGCCATGCATTGCTTTATGTGGTAGTTAAGGCAAGGTCTGCCCTTTCCGCAATCTCTCGGAAACTGCCGGTTGCAGGTTGGAAGCATAAAGATTTTGTTGGCCTCATCAACGGCATTTTTTACATAGTAACTGCTCTTGTACGGACCGATGTATTCCGCTCCGTCATCCTTTTTCTGCAATGTATATGACAGCTTTTTCCAATCGCCCGAGCTGATTCTTATATAGCTGTAGCCCTTGTCGTCTTTAAGCAGAATGTTATACTTCGGGGTGTGTTGCTTGATAAGGCTGCATTCAAGAATGAGTGCCTCAAACTCGCTGTCCGTGATGATATATTCAAAATCATCGACATTATCAACCATTCTGCGAACCTTTTCTGCATGGTTATTCTGCGAACCGAAGTATTGGCTGACTCTGTTTTTAAGAGCCTTTGCCTTGCCGATATATATAATTTTTCCGCTTTTATCGTGCATGATGTAGACACCCGGCAACAGAGGAAGTGCCATTGCTTTTTTGCGAAGCTGTGACATTTTCGGATTCACAAAATCACCGCCTTTTACGATTTCAGATTAATTTGAGAGAAACAAAAAAGAGGCGGAAAAACCGCCCCTTGGTATTTTGTAAAATTTAAAGCTGATTATTCAGCAAAGCCTGACTCAACGAGAGAAACAAGGCCCTCAACTGCTTCAGTTTCGTCAGAACCGTCAGCAATTACCTTAATAGTAGTACCGCCGATAATTCCGAGGGACAACACACCGAGAAGACTTTTTGCATTTACACGACGCTCTTCCTTCTCTACCCAAATTGTTGACTTATACTCATTAGCCTTCTGAATAAAGAAAGTTGCCGGACGAGCGTGTAAACCGGCTTTATTCTGTACTAATACTTCCTTAACATACATTTTTAAAACCCTCTTTGCCTTTAAATTTTTAACCACCAATGCCTGCAAATTGCGGCTCAATTTAATATGTATTATAATCTTTTTTCCGAACAAGGTCAATACAATAAATTAATTTCGTGTTAATATGCACCTTGAGAGAATTTATTACCCTGTTTATTGTGCATTTTTACAAAATATTATATTTTCCCCGTAAACACACGGTATTTCATGTGTTTTTTCTTGTCTTATTTTATGTAAACACACCGATAATATACTGCAAAAATTACTTTTTGTTATATTCTTCAAGCATTTCGGGACGCTTGAGGGCAGTCACCTCTATGCTCTTTTCTTTTCTCCACTTTTCAATGTTTGCATGGTGACCGCTCATAAGCACTTCGGGAACTTCTTTGCCTCTCCAGACTGACGGTTTTGTGTACTGCGGATACTCAAGAAGTCCGTTAAAATGGCTTTCCTCGGTAAAACATTCGTTGTTGGAAAGCACACCCGGAACCATTCTTGAAAGCGCATCAGCAAATACCATTGCGGGAATTTCTCCGCCCGTGAGAACATAGTCGCCGATTGAGATTTCTTCGTCAATAAACTCGTCAAGCAGTCTTTGGTCAACACCCTCATAATGACCGCAGAGAATGCAGATATTTTCAACATCGGCAAGCTCACGAAGTCTTTGCTGTTTCAATGTTTTGCCCTGCGGTGACATATAGACAAAATGCGGTCTTTTGCCGATTTGTTTGCAGATATCCTCAAAGCAGAGGCAATGGGTTCGGCTTTCATAAGCATTCCCATTCCGCCGCCGTAGGGAGTGTCGTCAACTCTTTTGTGCTTGTCAAAAGCGTAATCACGCAGTTGGTGACACACGATTTCAAGCACACCGCTTTTCTGTGCTCTGCCGATTATGCTTCCGTTTAAAACAGGCTCAAACATTTCGGGGAAAAGCGTTATAATATCAATCCTCATCGTCGAAAATTCCTTTCATGGGAACAATAAGAACATAGCCGTCATTGACATTGATTTCTTTTACAACATCGTCAATTACTGGAGCAAGGTATGTCTTGCCGTCGGCGTCTTTGATTTCGTAAACATCGTTTGCGCCTGTACGCAAAACATCGGAAATTTTGCCGTAGACTCTGCCGTTGCCGGCATCCTTAACCTCAAGACCGATAAGATCCTGAACAAAGTGAACACCCTCCGCAAGATTGATGTCGTCACGGTTGATATACACAACCTTGCCTCTGTATTTTTCGGCCGCCTCGATTGTGTCAACGCCCTTGATTTTTGCAAGAGCGATATTTTTGTGCGGACGGGATTTCACCTCGATGAACTCTGTTCCGTTTTCGTCAAGCCACAGCTTTTTAAAGGCACAGAGAAATTCAGGGGAATCACACCACGGATCAATTCTGACCTCACCTTTTATGCCGTGTGTACCCACGATTTTTCCCGAATCAAGAAACTGTTTTTTCATAATTACCTCAAATTTCACAAAATAAATTCAGTCGGATTTTACTTTAATTCAATGATTGTAACACCGTCTTCGCCCTCACCGAAAACACCGAGTCGCTGACTTTTGACGGATTTGTTTGTTTTAAGATACTTGTTTATTTCACGCTTAAGCACACCCGTGCCTTTGCCGTGAATAATCGTCATTTTGCTCACACCCGAAAGTACGGCATTGTCAATTGCCTTGTCAACAATATTAATTGCGTCGAAGGCGGTTTCACCACGGACATCAACCTCTGTTTCGGGACGGACATCCATTCTGCTCGGTACATTTCTTGTGCTTGAAAATCTGTCCTTTGCGGGCTTGTTGTTTGATTTGAGCAAACGAAGATTTTTAATATCAACCTCGTTTTGATTATGCCCGCCTGAACAAGCACAACACCGTCCTTGTTCGGTGGTGCAAGTACAGTTGCGTTTTTGTCGATATCGTAAATAAGAACCGTGTCGCCGACTTTGAGCGGTCTTGGCAGCTTGTACTCCTCATCGGGAGTATTGCGAGCTTGACAGGATCAGCATGAGCCTCCATTTTGTCAATATTTTTCTTTAGCTGTGTTCTTGCCTGAACGCTCATATCCTTGGCTTTTCTCGCCTTTTCAAGTTCTTCGGCAACTGCGTCGGCTTGCGCTCTTGTGCGTGAAATAATACGCTGAGCCTCCTGCCTTGCCTTTTCAATCTCACGCTCCGCACGCTGCTTTGCCTTCTGCATTTCGTTTTCTGCTTTCTGCTTTTCGGTATTAGCCTTTGCAGTAAGTCTGTTTGCGTTTTCGAGCTGTTTTTCAAGGCTTTGACGGCGCTTTTCAAGCTTTTCAACAACATCTTCAAACTGTCTGTTCTCGTTTGAAACAAGTTCGCTTGCTCGGCTGATTATCTCATCATCTATTCCGAGTCTTTTTGAAATTGCAAACGCGTTGCTCTTGCCGGGAACACCGATGAGAAGTCGGTAAGTCGGCTTGAGAGTTGCAACATCAAATTCGCAACTGCCGTTTTCAACTCTGGGAGTACGCAGAGCAAATTCCTTTAACTCCGCATAGTGGGTTGTTGAAGCGATTTTTGCGTGTTTGTCACGCAGTCTTTCAAGAATTGCAATTGCAAGAGCCGCACCCTCGACAGGATCTGTTCCTGCACCGAGTTCGTCAATAAGGCAGAGCGAGCCTGCGTTTGCAAGCTTTATAATCTGAACGATATTTGTCATATGTCCCGAAAAGGTTGACAACGACTGTTCAATGCTCTGTTCGTCACCGATATCCACAAGCACCCTTCTGAACACGGAAAGCTCGCTGTTGTCGGCACACGGAACGAGAAGTCCGCACATTGCCATGAGCGTGAGCAGACCGATTGTCTTTAAAGTTACGGTTTTACCGCCCGTGTTAGGACCTGTGATTACAAGCGTGTCAAACTCTTTTCCGAGCATAACATCAACGGGAACAACCTTGTTTTTGTCAATGAGGGGATGACGAGCCTGTTTGAGCTCAATCATTCCCCTGTCGTTCATAATCGGCTTTGACGCTTTCATTGAATACGCAAGGTCAGCCTTTGCAAAAATCAAATTAAGCTGAGCAAGGTTCTTGTAGCTGTGGATAATGCTGTCGGCAAACTCGCCTGCATTTGCGGAAAGCTCAAAGAGGATTCTTTCAATCTCCTGTTCTTCCTTTGACTGCAAAAGCTTGATGTCATTGTTTGCCTGAACAACGCCCATAGGCTCAATAAACACGGTTGCACCGCTTGACGAGGTGTCGTGTACAAGACCCGGAACATTGCCTCTGCATTCACTTCTTACGGGAACAACATATCTGCCGTCACGCTGTGTGACGATAGTATCCTGAAGATACTTTATGTATGTTGAGCTGTGAATAATTTTATCGAGTACCTCACGAGCCTTTGAGGATGCTGTGCGGATTTTTCTTCTTATATCCGACAAAACAGGGCTTGCCTTATCGGAAATTTCCTCCTCGCTTATAATAGCCGAGGTGATTTTGTCCTCAAGAAACTTGTTGGAAACAAGTCCGCTGAAATAGCCGTCAAGAGAGCTTGCTCCTCCGCCTGAGCGTGAGTGCCACTCCTTGACCGTGCGGATTGTTCTGAGCGTTGATGCAACCGACAGAAGTTCGCCTGTGGTAAGGCAACCGCCTGCCTGTGCTCTGCGTAAATGTCCCGAACAATTTCCGGCACCGCCGAATGACGGAGCGCCGAATCTTCCGCTTAACGCAACTGCGTCATCGGTTTGCTGTAAAAGCTGTTCAACCTTTTTCAGTTCAAACACGGGTTCGAGATTCAATGCCATTTCACGGGCGTCCTCAATCGAAGTCATTCCCGCAAGCCTTTCGAGGATTTTATCAAGTTCAAGTGTTTTGTAATGTCTGTTCATAATTCTACCAAATTCAATAATTGCAATTTTGTGTCCGTAGGGGCGGATATTATCCGCCCGCGGGCGCCCAATGAGCGCCCATACAGTTTTCAGTCATTCTGTTTCAAATAAATAAGTCATTTTCACACAAAACTGCATTGTCTGATTAACTGCTTATTGTTTTGTAAAAAACAAGCGTTTTAAAGTCTTTTTCAAATCTGTATTTAAGATAACTTTCGCTCGCCGCATTCAGCACAACAAGGTCATCCTTCGGCAATGCAAACGAAAACAGCTTGTCATCATCGGCATAAACCGTGTGCCTAAGCGCCGTGAGCGTTCCCTCATTGAGAGCGATTGCAGGTTCCGACACATCCGTTCTGCAATCGGCACATTCAAGAGCGCCTATGCGTGGCAGAAAGTACATAAGCGGAGTAATGTATTCTCCGCATTCTCTGCACATTCTCAGTCGGGCATATAGCCCGCCATACTTGCAAGTCTCATTTCAAGACACGGCTTGATAAGGTCTGCACTGCGTTTGTTCTCTGACAAAAGGTAGAGAGAATTAAGCACAAGGCTCAGAAATGAGTCTGCCTTTTGCTCACGGGGACAAATTGTCAGAGCGAGTTCGCAAAAATACTGTGCAAGGCACATTTTTGTAACATCACTGCGGAGCTTTGAGAAAATGCGAATCGGCTGTGCCTCGCCGATTATGTAACTTTCCCGACCTTTATAAATTGTAAGTCGGGAATATGAGAGGAGAGATGCCGCCGCACATTTGCCGTTTTTGATGTTTTTTGCACCCTTTACAAATGCACGGATTACACCGTTTGACTTTGTGAGAGCAAAAACGAGCTTGTCCTGCTCACCGATATTCTGTTCCTTTATAATCAGTCCCTCTGTTCGGAATTTCATCGGTTTCCTCCCTGTTCACGGTGATTGCACCCGTGTCTTTGGCATCCTGAATACTTTTGTAGCGAATGTAATCAAGAACGCTTCCCGTGGTAAAGAATATTTGCCACGCACTCCAGTTATCCATAAAAACACCTCCGCAGTTAGTGTTTCACGGATGCCGTTTATTATATTATGAAAAATCTGACATTGTGTCAAATCGTGTACCCGAATCGCTTTTAATCGGATTATCAGTCAAAATTCTTTTCGTCATAGCCGAAATTCTGAAGAATCTGGCACGGTTTCGCCAATCCTCTTTTACCTTTACCCATGTCTGTAGGAACACCCTGCAATCGAAAAACCTTTCGATATCCTGACGGGCAAATGTGCTGATTTTCTTGAGCATTGAGCCGTTTTTGCCGATAATAATACGCTTGTGGGTTTCTTTTTCACAGAAAATAGTAGCGTCAATATCAAGCATACCGTTATCCCTTGTTTTCATTTTTTCGATTACAACAGCCGTGCCATGTGGAATTTCCCTGTCGCAAAGGCGGAGTATTTTTTCACGGATAATTTCGGCAACAATAACTCTTTCGGGCTGGTCTGTAAGAGTATCGTCATCAAAGAAATGACCGCCCTCGCCTGCCTGCTTTTTAAGCTCATCAAGAAGTTCGTTCATACCGTTGCCGTCCTGTGCGCTCACGGGAACAACTGCGTCAAAATCGTAGAGCAGACTGTAACGGGCAATCTGTTTCATAAGTTCTTCTTTTTCTTTGAGAGTGTCAATCTTGTTGATTGCAAGGATTGCCGGCATTTCCATTGACTTGAACTTTTCAATAAGGTTAAGTTCTGTGTCACCCGGTTCTTTTCCTGCCTCAACAACGAGCATACAGCAGTCAACACCGCCCACGGATTCATTGACGGAACGCACCATATACTTGCCGAGAGAGGTTTTCGGCTTGTGCATACCCGGTGTATCAAAGAAAACAAGCTGATATTCGCCCTGAGTAAGCACACCTGTAATTCTGTTACGGGTAGTCTGCGGTTTGCTTGAAACAATCGCAATTTTCTGTCCCATAAGTCTGTTGAGAATTGAACTTTTGCCCACATTAGGTCTGCCGACAATGGCAATAAATGCGGATTTATCTTTATTATCTGTATTTAACATATTACCTCACTATACAAAAATCGGGGGCAAGCAAAATGCCGCCCCTTTGTTAACGTTTATCTTTTCTTTTAATGCCCAAAATTGCGTTCTTGATTTTTACGGGGCCTGCACATACAAAGACGGCAGAAATCACCGCAGATAAAATCAGCAAAACGAGCATAACGGGATTGTTTACAAAATACAAAAATATTTTTCCGATTACTTCAAAATCAAGGAAGAACAGCACCGCTGTAAACACAGCCGAAAATGACACGGCAAGCACGGCTGCGGCTGCAATGTCCTTGATAATCTTAACGGAAAAATCGTATCTGTCACAAAACAAATCACAAAGCTTTTCAACACAGGTGTTGATCATTTCAAGTGCAATTATAAGCGCACACAAAACGGCGAGCAACGCCCATTTTGCGGCAGAAAAATCATAAAAGCAACCGAAAACGAAAACATAAAATGTCGCAACAAGGTGAAATCTCATATGACTTTCGCTTTTTACGGCAAAGCAGAAACCTCTGAATGCACTTTTAAAACTTTTGATTTGCTTTTTCATACCCCGTAATATAACTACTCTGTCAAGCCATATCTCATCAACTATGTAGCTTGATGACGCAGGAAGACCGAGCTGTTCCATAACAAGCTCTTCTTTTTCTCTCATTCTTACCCTTTCAAGCTTTCCATGTGATCATAGCCGAGAAGGTGCAGAACACTGTGAGCGGTAAGATAGCCAACCTCTCTCTGGAGGCTGTGACCAAAGAGTTCCGCCTGATCTCTTGCCTTTTCCATAGAAATTACAACATCACCGAGAATCTGAGCGCCTGTTTCGGGATTGGTGTCATAAACACCGTTTTCGCCCATTGGGAAAGAAAGAACATCGGTTTCAATGTCCTTATCACGATACTGCTTGTTAAGAGCCTTGATGCCCTCGTTATCCGTGAAAGTAACGCTGATTTCAGCAGAACCTTCAAATTTTTCAAGTCGCAGAACTGCGTTACAACAACGACGAACCAACATTCTGATACCTGTCGGAATCTTTACTGCTTTTGTTTGTTTGTGATAATTACCCTGATTTTATTATGCTCTGCCATTCATGATCATCCTTTCATTATTTTTAACCCGTTAGCGTGGGATATGTGAAAATTAAGTAAATTAATTTTTGGAGCCGTTGTTTTTGGAGCCGTTGTTTCGTAAATTATTAATGTCAGTGTTTTCAAATTTTGCATAAGCCTTGATGATATCCTGAACAAGGCGATGACGGACAACATCCTTTTCATCAAAGAAACAGGTACCGATATCGTCAATATTCTTGAGGATTTTGATGCAGTCTTTAAGACCGCTCTTTGCACCGTTCGGAAGGTCAATCTGTGTAATATCACCCGTGATTACCATTTTTGAGTTAAATCCGAGTCGGGTAAGGAACATCTTCATCTGTTCCCTTGTTGTATTCTGAGCCTCGTCAAGAATTATAAAGCTGTCGTCAAGCGTTCTTCCTCGCATATATGCAAGCGGTGCAACCTCAATGTTACCTCTTTCAACATACTTTTGATATGTTTCCGCACCGAGCATATCAAACAATGCGTCATACAGGGGGCGAAGATACGGATCGACCTTGCTCTGCAAATCACCGGGCAGAAAACCGAGCTTTTCGCCTGCCTCAACAGCAGGTCTTGTGAGAATTATTCGGTTAATCTGCTTGCTTCTGAAAGCCGTGACCGCCATTGCAACGGCAAGGTAGGTCTTGCCCGTACCGGCAGGGCCTACGCCGATTGTGACGGTATTTTTCGCAATCTGCGAGCAGTAGCGCTTCTGACCGATGGTTTTCGGCTTAATAGGCTTTCCTTTTGAAGTAATACAGATGCAGTCGCCTGCAAGCTGTTCTATTTTGTCCTCACTGCCTTCATTGACAAGCGAAATGCAGTAGCGGATATTTTGTTCGGAAAGTGCTTCACCACGGTTGATGAACTGCAACAGGCTTTCAATAACCTTGCAGGCCTTCGATGTGTTTTCGGCATCGCCTCAACCTTAAGCTCACTGTCACGGCAGGTGACACGGACATTAAACTCCTTTTCAATCAGCTTAATATTTCCGTCAAAACTGCCAAAAAGTGCTACGGCATTTTCCATTCTGTCGATATTTATAATTTGTTCCGTAAAGCAAAACTCCCGTTTCTTCAATAATTCAAAACAATTATAACACATTTTACTTGAAAATGTACATTAAAAATAGCTTTTTTCACTAAAAAAATAATTTTTGTGAATTTTGACGAAAACTAAACTTCACATAGCCACTCATTTGTAAAGGATAGAAACACTTTTTTTACTCTTTCGTAATTATATTCAAAATCGCATTGCAATCGACTTATTTTAGTTATTTAAATCTTCCGAAACTACCACAATATTGCCGTTTTTGTAATATAACTGTACAAATTTAATAACTTCCCGAAAATTAAAAATTTATCAAAATTACTCTCAGCCGTAAAATCGGCTTAAAATGCTTGACAAACGGGCAATTGTATATTATAATTCACAGGTGTAAAGAAATTTTCTTTACACGCAGACCAGAATCACGGGAGCTGTCAGGTATGGAAAAAAACATTGAAGTATCTCTCTTGTTTGATTTTTACGGCGAGCTTTTAAAGCCCTCGGGCAAAAAGGCGATTGACCTTTATTATAATGAAGATTTGTCGCTTGCAGAGGTTGCCGATGAAACAGGAATAACAAGACAGGGTGTGCGTGACAGTATCAAGCGCAGTGAGCAACAGCTTTTTGAGTTTGAAGAAAAGCTCGGTCTGTTCAAACAGTTCAGTAAGCTTGAGCAGGGGCTTGACGAAATTTCGGCTCTTGCACTTGAAATAAAAGAACTTTCACAGGATACACAAATCACAGAGCTTGCGGATGTTATCATCGAAAAATCAGGCTCGCTGAAAGATTAAAGGAGTTTTCATGGCATTTGAAGGACTTGCAGATAAGCTTGGCAATGCGTTCAAAAAACTGAAAAACAAAGGCAAGCTTTCTGAAAAAGATGTTAAGGAAGCAATGCGAGAGGTTCGACTCGCACTTCTTGAGGCCGATGTAAACTACAAGGTTGCAAAGGACTTTACAAACAAAGTAACAGAGCGTGCTGTCGGTCAGGATGTTATGCAAAGTCTTACTCCTGCACAGATGGTTGTTAAGATTGTTGACGAGGAGCTTACAAGCCTTATGGGCGGTGAGGACGCACGAATTGAGTTTGCGTCAAAGCCTCCGACAGTCATTATGATGTGCGGTCTTCAGGGTTCGGGTAAAACAACCCATACGGCAAAGCTTGCAAAAATGCTGAAAAAGCAGGGCAGAAATCCTCTGCTTGCCGCCTGTGACGTATATCGTCCCGCCGCTATCGACCAGTTGAAGGTTGTCGGTGAAAAGGCAGGCGTTCCTGTTTTTGAAATGGGAAAAGCAAATCCCGTTAAGATTGCAAAAGAGGCAATCAAGCGTGCAAAGGACTACGGCAACGATGTTGTTATTCTCGATACCGCAGGCCGACTTCATATTGATGAGGCTCTTATGGATGAGCTTAAAAACATCAAAAAAGAAGTTGAACCAAACGAAATTTTGCTTGTTATCGACTCGATGACAGGTCAGGACGCAGTTAATGTTGCGAAGAGCTTTAACGAACTTCTTGACATTACGGGTGTTATTCTCACAAAGCTTGACGGTGACACTCGAGGCGGTGCGGCGCTTTCGGTAAAGGCTGTTACAGGCAGACCTATTAAATTTGCAGGTACAGGCGAAAAGCTTGACGATATTGAAGTTTTCCACCCCGACAGAATGGCAAGCCGTATTCTCGGCATGGGTGATGTGCTTACTCTCATTGAGGACGCACAGAATAAAATGGATGCCGAAAAAGCCGAAGAAATGGCTCAGAAGATGATGAGCAACAAATTCGACTTTAACGATTTGTACGATCAGTTTGAGCAGGTCAAGAAAATGGGACCGCTCAAGGGCATTCTTTCAAAAATTCCGGGTGTCGGAAAACAGCTTGAGGGCGTTGACATTGACGACAGACAGATTGACTGGGTTCAGGCAATCATCCTCTCAATGACACCCGAAGAAAGAAGTCATCCGCACATTATGAACCCGTCAAGAAAGCGCAGAATTGCGGCAGGTTCGGGCAGAAGCATTGAAGAGGTCAACCGACTTATCAAGCAGATTGACCAGATGCAGAAAATGATGCGTCAGATGACAAAGGGCGGAAAAGGCTCTAAGAAAAGAAGAAAAATGAAAGCCTTCCCGGACTCGGCGGTATGCCGATGAACGGCATGGGACCTGCAGGCGGAATGGGCGGTCCCGACGGAATGCCTCCGTTCAAATAATTAACATTAATCAAACATTAAACAAAGTTTTTCATCCAATTACGGTTGGTGAATATAAATTAACAATTTTTATGAGGTGAACATTATGGCAGTAAAGATCAGACTTAGAAGAATGGGTTCAAAGAAGGCTCCTTTCTACAGAGTAGTAGTAGCAGATTCAAGATATCCGAGAAACGGCCGTTTCATTGAAGAAATCGGCACATATGATATTCTCAAGAAGCCCTCTGAGTTCAATGTTGACGCTGAAGCAGTTAAGAAGTGGATTGCTAACGGTGCTCAGCCAACAGACACAGTAAAGGCTCTTCTCAAGAAGAACGGCGTAATTGAATAATTGCGTTTCGGAAAGGACAAACAATGAAAGATTTACTTGCAGTTATCGCAAAGGGTCTTGTTGACGATCCCGATTCCGTATCAGTTGAAGCAGACGCTCCCAACGAAGAGGGAACAGTTGTTTACCACATTCATGTTGCAGAAAACGACATGGGCAGAATCATCGGTAAGCAGGGCAGAATTGCCAAGGCTATCCGCACAATTGCCCGCAGTGCCGCTATCCGCAGTGAAGAAAAAATCATGGTTGAAATCGACTGATTAACGGTTCATAACCGAACAAAAGCCTCCCACCACGGGAGGCTTTTTTACACCCTATTAAATATCAAAAGATAAAACTTCCTGTTTTGCCCACATCATTTTTGAAAAACATAATATAGTAAATCGGGATATAGTTAATCTTCCCGTCGGAAGTTACTGTTCTCTCGTTTGAAAGAACAAAGGCTTTCTTGATGTGATAATCCTTATTGCTTACAAATGTGTTCAATGCGCTGTGAACCGTGTAATCCTTTCCCGATTTCACCTCAATCGGAACAGCAGAAAGGCTGTCGTAATCATCAATAAGATAGTCAACCTCTCCCTTACTTCGATTATCATAATAGTAAAGTTTATAGCCGTGAGCCGCAAGTTCGCTTGCCACAACGCTTTCGTAAGCCGAACCGAGATTCACACTCGTTTCATCATCAAGCACGGCACGGATATTGTTGCCGTACAAAATTCCCGTCAGAATACCGACATCGTTCAGATAAAGCTTGAGCAGATTTTTGCCCGTTGATTCAATAAGCGGAAAAACGGGATTTGAAATTGCCTGAACATTAAGGGCGATCCCTGCACTTATCAAATACTCGAATTCATCCTGATAGTCGCTGAAACGCTTACCGCTTTTATTCTCAATATTTTTTGCAACAATCCTTTTCTTTTTGTTTTCCATATTTGACGGAATGAGGTCATAAACTCTGCGGATTTTAAGTTTGTTTTCATCATCGTATTTTGAAGCATCTGCAGCATAATATTCGTGAATTTCACTTTGTATCTCTCTGACGGACTGAATATTTCTCTCAGAAATATAGCTGTTAACCGCATCGGGCAATCCGCCGACAAGCAGATACTTTCTGAATAAATCCATCATCCTATTGTGCATGGATTCATCAAGAGATTCAAGATTTTCAAATTTTTTCTGCATAGCCGCAATAATAATTTCATTCATTCCGTTTGCGTAGAGAAATTCCTCAAAATCAAGCGGAAACATACGCACTTTGCGAATACTGCCCATTGGAATTGAGGTAGTCTGTGACAGCGTTACACCCAAAAGCGAACCGCTTGCAATGAATGTAAATTTGCCGTCCTGTGACAAAAATTTGAGCAAAGTCAACAGATGAGGATATGCCTGAATTTCGTCAATAAAAATCAAGGTATCGCTTTTCTTCCCCATTTTATTTCCTGCAAGCATACTCACCTGCAAGTAAAAATCTTCGACTGTTTTTGTGTTTTCAAAAAGTCGTTGCCGAGGGAATCTTCAACCATATTTATTTCAATAAAATTTTAAAAATCTTTTTGCCGACATAACGGATAATGTATGTTTTTCCGACCTGTCTTGCACCGTCTATGAGAAGAATTTTCTTTGAATCCGACTTTATATGTTCTTCGATTACGGTTTCAATCTTTCTGTAAAGCATACCAATCCCACTTTTCAATAGATTTTCAGTATAGTTTTTTACACTTTTCAATAAGATTATACCATTTAAAGGCACACTTTTCAATAGAATTTAGGGATTAAAAACTACACTTTTCAATGAAATTTGAGGGGCAAAAGCTACACTTTTCAAATTATGAGCAGAAATTTGATATAAAAAATACGGTGCAACCTATGTTTTATGGTTACACCGTGTTTTGTAAAATTGTTTAAATGTAGGTAGCTCCATGCTGTGATTATTTCATCAATTCTTCAAGCTGTGACTTATTATATTTACTCTTATAGATGTCATAGCCTGCCGTGTCAAGGTTTATGTTTGCGTGCCTTTTGTCAGCCTGAACATAGACATCATCACCCTTGACATATATCAAAACCCAAATATCTCGACTGGTATCTTTCAGGTATGATAAAAGAAGAACATAACTCGGTTCAACATCTATCGAATCCACCTTATTATCAGATGTCATATATACCAAATCGTTAAATGACATCAACTTTTCGTTAAGGTTGTTTTTGTTTGATTTTGAAATGAGTTCATTAGTTTTATAGTCATAAAATTCAACTGAAAATTGGTTTGGATCTGCTGTCGGAGTAGTATCTGATAAAACAGTTGTATCGGCTTCATCAGAAGTCTGAGCGTTATTTGATGCAACCTCACCACAACCTGTAAATAAAACAGAAGTTGAAATAATAACTGCCAACAATATAATCGAGATAATTTTTTTCATAATTAACCCTCTCTTGTGTTTTTGTTGGCTTAATCATACACCTTAAATTCATTCTGTCAAGATATTCAAAACAAAAAATCAACCGCAAAGTTTTTTCGCTCTGCGGTTGATTTTATTTTTATTAAGGATTACGCTTAATTGGCGTTTGCTGTTGTAAAGGTAAACTGACCGTCTGCAAAATCGCAGGTAACTACTGCGCCGTCCTTGACCTTGCCCTCGAGCATCTGCTCTGAAAGCGGATCTTCAATCTCGTTCTGTATTGCACGGCGGAGAGGTCTTGCACCGTAGTTTTCGTCAAAGCCCTTGTCGGCAATCTCGCTGATTGCGTTGTCTGTAAAGCTGATTTTAATATTCATCTTATCAAGACGGTTTTCAAGAGTTTTGAGCATCTTAACGGCAATCTGCTTAATTTCGTCCTTGTTGAGCTTGTTGAACACGATAATATCGTCAACACGGTTCAAAAATTCAGGACGGAATACCTTGCGGAGTTCGCCTGTTACAAGCTCCTTGATGTCCTTTTTCTCGCTCTCTTCGGCATTCTCATTTTCGGAATTAAATCCGAGCGAGCTCTGCTTTTCGGTGATAAGTCTTGCGCCGACATTAGAGGTCATTATGATAATGGTATTCTTAAAGTCAACCGTTCTACCCTGTGAGTCGGTAAGTCTGCCGTCCTCAAGAATCTGGAGAAGCATATTGAATACATCGGGGTGAGCCTTTTCAATCTCATCAAAAAGTACAACCGAATACGGTTTTCTTCTTACCTTTTCGGTGAGCTGACCGCCCTCTTCAAAGCCTACATATCCGGGCGGTGAACCGATAAGCTTTGACACGGTGTGTTTCTCCATATATTCACTCATATCAAGACGGAGCATTGCATTTTCATCGCCGAACATTGCCTCTGCAAGAGCCTTGCAAAGTTCTGTTTTACCGACACCCGTCGGACCGAGGAAGATAAACGAACCGACAGGTCTTTTCGGGTCTTTAAGACCTACTCTGCCTCGTCTGATAGCCTTTGCGATTGCAGTTACAGCCTCGCTCTGACCGATAACTCTTTCGTGGAGAACATTCTCCATGTTAAGAAGCCTTTCGCTTTCTTCCTTAGTAAGCTGAACAACAGGGATACCTGTCCATTCGGAAACAATCTTTGCGATATCCTCGGCAGTTACCTCACCGCTGTTACCCTTCTGCTGTTCCTGCCACTTCTTCTTTGCATCGTCAAGCTTTGTCTGAAGTTCCTTCTGCTCATCACGAAGTCTTGCAGCCCTTTCAAAGTCCTGCTCGTTAATTGCGCTTGCCTTTTCTTTTTCATAGTCTGCAATTTCATCTTCAAGCTCCTTTACATTATCAGGAGAGGTAAGAGATGCAAGTCTTACCTTTGACGCACCCTCATCAATAAGGTCAATTGCCTTATCGGGGAGGTAACGGTCTGCGATATATCTTGATGACAATGTTACTGCGGCATTGATTGCCTCATCGGTAATCTTAACCTTATGGTGTGCCTCGTAGCTGTCACGCAAGCCTTTAAGAATCTGTACAGCCTGTTCGGGAGTAGGCTCGCCAACCTTTACGGGCTGGAAACGACGCTCCAAAGCGGCATCTTTTTCAATATATTTTCTGTACTCGTTAAGAGTTGTTGCACCGATAACCTGAAAATCGCCTCTTGCAAGTGACGGTTTAAGGATATTTGCGGCGTCTGCACTGCCCTCTGCGGCACCCGCACCAACGATAGTATGAAGTTCATCAATGAAGAGGATAGTGTTCTTTGACTTTTTAACCTCGTCAATAGCCGCCTTAATTCTCTCCTCAAAGTCACCTCTGTACTTCGCACCTGCTACCATACCTGTGAGGTCAAGGCTGACAACTCGCTTGTCTTTAAGGATTTCAGGCACATTGCCCTTTGCAATTTCAAGTGCAAGTCCCTCTGCAACCGCAGTTTTACCTACACCGGGTTCACCGATAAGAACAGGATTGTTCTTTGTACGGCGGGAAAGAATCTGGATAACCCTCTGGATTTCCTTTTCTCTGCCGATTACAGGATCAATTTCACCGTTCTTTGCGGCTTGAGTAAGATCTCTGCCGAATTTATCAAGAGCCGAACCGCCTTTCTGTGAACCGTTCGGAGCGGATTCGTTTTCAAAACCGCCGAAGCCTTCCTCTGCACCGCCCTGCATACCTTTTGACACAGCCTGTGCAAGTCTTTCAACAGATACACCGAGTTCCTCAAGAAAAGCAACTGCGTAGCTGTCGCTCTCCGAAAGGATTGCAAGGAGCAAATGCTCTGTGCCTACATAGGTGTAGCCTGTTTTTGAAGAAATGATAACTGCGGCTCTCAAAACTCTCTTTGTACGGGGAGTAAAATCATCGGGAGTAAGCTCAACGAGCGACATTGTACCGTTAATGGATTCAAGCTTTTCACGGAGAGCATCTTCCGTTACTCCGCACTCATTAAGAGCTGTTGCGGCAACACCGCTGCCCTCTTTTACGAGTCCGTAGAGAATATGTTCTGTACCGACATAGTTGTGGCGCATTTCCTCTGCACTTTCAATCGCAAGATTAAGCGCCTTGTTTGCTTTTTCTGTAAAACCTTTGAACTGATACATAAAATCATCACCCTTCCTTGTGGATAATGTATTAACTGCTTATTTTCTATGAAAGAGCCTCTCTTAAAATTTTTGCCCTTTCAATATCTCTTTCCTGTGCGGAAAGATTTTTTCCTGAGTTTACCATAAGCGTTGCAGGCTCAATTTTTTCCATAAGAGAGTCAACAACATCTGCGGTAACATCTTTTATCTGTCCCGACAAAATGCCGAAACGAACATTTGACAACAGCTTTAAAGCCTCGTCATGAGTCATAACCATTGCCGATTTCAACAAACCTAAGCTTCTGCTTACGCTGTCCTGAATATCAATACTCTTTGCAAGTCTTTCTCTTGCCTGTCGTTCCTGAGAAACAAGCTGTTTTGTGATGTTCTCAAGATTTTCAATTGCGGCTTTTTCGGAGATACCGAGCGTTACCTGATTTGAAAGCTGATAAAGCGAACCGCTGGGTTCTGAGCCTTCACCGTAAGCACCACGGATTGTAAGTCCGAGCTTTGAAAGGTTGCCCGCAATTCTGCCGATTGTACGGCTCTTTTCAAGTGCCGGCAGATGGAGCATAACAGAGGCTCTCATGCCTGTGCCGAGGTTTGTAGGGCATTGTGTAAGATAACCGAGCTTGTCATCAAAAGCAAATTCAAGGTTTTCATCAAGCAGAGTATCAAGCTTATCGGCTGTGTCATATGCCTGTTCAAGCGACAAGCCGTCTGTGATAACCTGAAGTCTTATGTGATCTTCCTCGTTAATCATAATGCTCATGCTTTCATCCTTGCTCAACAGCAATGCTCTGCCCTCTGTTTCGCTGATGAATTCGGGACTTACAAGATGTCTTTCAACAAGTGACACACCCTGTGCCTCTGTCAAATCATCAAGCTTAATCAGATTGAAATCCGAGGCAATTGAGCTGTTGCTGTCCCTGATCGCACTTGTAACCTTTTCAATAACCTTTTTTCTGCCCTGTTCGGACAGTCGGCACGGAAACGGGTAATCTTTCAGGTTTCTTGCAAGTCTTACTCTGGTGGAAATTACTTCGTTACTCATAATTAAGCCTCCATTTCCTTAATCTGATCTCTTAACTCTGCGGCATGTTCAAAATTCTGTTCCGAAACTGCCTTGTCGAGTTCCTTTTTAAGTGCCTTGATTTTATCTTTCTTTGTCATCTCGGCACTCTTTTCGGCTTTCTTTGTACCGAAACGGCTGTTCTTACCGCAATGGGTTGTGTTGCCGTGGATTCTTCTGATTGAAGGAAGAAGCTGGTCGCCGAAAATTTCGTAACATTTTGCACAGCCTACATGACCCGACTTTGCAATATCGGAATATGAGCTTCCGCAGAAGTCACAGCGTGTTGCCTGAGTTCTTGCGGGAAGCTGTTGCCGAAGAAACTTCCGAGGAGTCCCGAAAATTCGTCCTCAAAGTTACCGAAGATGTTTGTGTATCCCATTTTCTTTGCACATTCACTGCACAAATCATATTCCTTAATTTCACCGTTGATAACGGTCTTTACATGAGTATTTGCATTGTTAGCACCGCATTTTTGACATTTCATAATAACTGCCTCCGTTCAAAATCAACTTAATGTGAGCAACATATTCTTGAACAAGTCCGCTCGCACGGCATCTCGTTTACTCTGTTCAACATTTGTAAGCGTTCTGTCGGACAACGCCGAGGCTATCAGCCTTGCCGATGTAAGCTCAATCATATCTCTTTGCAACATATTTTTGAGCATTGCTTCTGCACTTGCCTTGTCAAGTGTTGTTCCAATCGAATTTATTATATGCATAAGCGCCGTACCTCTATCCATCTTCACACGGCTTATTCGGATAAATCCGCCGCCGCCCCTACGGCTCTCTACAATGTAGCCTTTTTCGGGAGTGAATCGGGAGGTTATAACATAATTGATTTGGCTCGGTACACATCCGAGGTTGCCGGCGAGTTCGTTTCGCTGAATCTCCGCACTGCCGTTTTCACGGTCAAGCATCTCTATAATGTACTGTGCCACCAAATCGCTCATTCTCATTTTGGTCGCCTCTTTTCATTTGTTTGACTACATTATAATATCAAGGTCAGAGAAAGTCAAAGTCAATTAAAGTCAAAAATTAAAGCATAAGCTTTGAAATTCTCACGAATTCTCGCTTATGCTCTAGTTTCCTAATATTTTAAAATATTTTTGACTTTTTCTGACTTTCAATTTTTATCCGATAAAGTCTGACTTTTCAAGCAATTTGACCTTACATAATCACATTAACCGTGTAATCAACATCATAAATTTCACCGTCAAACCAATTTATAAAACCTATGTAGATGCAGATTTTGTCATCATGTTTATTCATATCACGAACAACCTTAAAGCACTCCGACCAACCCGAAAAGCGTTCAAGTCTTTTGACTGTATCAACATCGGCATTGCCGTTTACAAACACACACATTGCAAGGTGACGGGTTGACGATAACATTCTTACAAAATCGAGGAACATCATATTAACCTCATCGCCCGAACATTCAATTTTAAGAGCGTCTTCCTCGATTTTGTTTCCGAAAAAATCAAGCACATTGTCAAACGCTGAATCAAAGTCATCGGTTTCAGCGTTCTTTAGTCCCTGCGAAAACTTGTAAATTGCGGTAGATGCATAAATTCTCTTAATTTTTTCAATCGTCACGGCAATCACCTTCTCGGTATCATTACTTTTATTATTATACATTATATAAGCAAATTTGACAACAAGTATGTTATTCGGGCGGTTCAATACAATTTTTGTAATAAAAACATTTGAAATTAAACAAAAATTTTGTGTTTTCCGATTGACAATTGTACAAAGATATTGTATTATATAATTGTACTAATGAATTAGTTCAATAATTCGTTAAGGAGGCTTGGTTATGGGATTCTTATATCTTATATTCGGCATTTGTGCCATTGCAGTAAGCATAGGAAAAGCTTTAGCAGTAAATTTCGGTATTTCAAAATACCTTTCCAAAAAGCCTTATGAAGGTGATTACAATTTCAAAAAGGTTGTGTTATATACTCTGGGAACAAACTATATTTTGTTATCAGCAATTGTTCTGTTTATTTTAGGAACAATTGTTTGCAGTATATTCGGATATTTGAATTTGAGACAATTGATTTCCGGATTTTACCTGCATTTGTAATGGCTCTTTTTGGTCCCAAATATGATACAATCGGTGATGAGTACGGTATGTGTAGTGAACTTGTTATACCTTTCTTTATTTTAGTTATTCTAAGCATTCCAATGCTGTTTCTTATCAATTACAAATTTGTTTACAAAGATTTTGAAGTTTCTAAAAATAAAAGAATGAAACTCTCATTTTTCACCGCACTTGCAAATGCACCTTATGAATTTTTAATTCCCTACGGAATGATTGTAGAAATGATTATCGACAGTATGATATTTTGATTTTGTGTTTAAGGAGAGATGATTTATGCTTAACTCGGCAACTCTTACCGCTATTTTAGTAAACATTCTTGCGGCTTTATTTTTTACTTGTATCACAATCTGCATTGCTACACATTTTGCCAAGAAAAAAGCTAATGAAGCAGATAAAAAACTTATAAACAACAAATGTTACGGAATAATAGCTGTTATTTTTACAATTATAAACTTTATTGCGTCATTCACTGCAATAGCTGTTGCATATGTTGCAGACTCGACTGATTACTACCACATCTCAATCCCAAAATTTTCTTATTTATCTTTAATATTGGTGGCAGGCATAATTGAATTTCTTGTTGTCAAAGCAATAGTATTCAAGAAAAATTTCCTGTTCAAAAAAAGAAAGAGCCAAACAGGCTGCAATTTTTGCGGCAATATGTACTCCATACTATATTATTGCCGCCAACTTACCGATAATTATGTATATGGTCGCAGTAGCTCTCTACCCCTGCTGATTTTAGCGAAGTGATATTATGAATGAAAACTCAAATCCCGAAATCTTAACAACTATAATTATTTTATCTGTACTTCTTGCCATACTTTCTGTTACAACAGCATTTTGCCATACGGAAAGAAGTGCGGGTTACAAAAACAAAGTAAACATCGGCAAAAAGAATCACATAATAATTTACCCGATATTTTTTGTTTTGCATATGACAGCAATACTGCTTTTTAACCTTCCGTTCCTGACTTAACTTGCTATCTTTCATTCAGCATAGGAAGTATTGTTTTTATATTTTTGACTCAAGCTGTTATTGCTTATTTTACAATGTTTAAAAAGTTTGAATGCGATACGGGTACAAAGGTCGGAAAATCAATTGTTTTTTCGCTGATTTCAACACCATTCTACAGTATCCTTTTTGGTGTGGCTTTTGCATTCTTTTTCCCGTACAGTGTCGGTATTCCGATTCTTATGATAATCGGCTTATTCATTTACTGCATTACAAGTTATAGGTGATATTATGAAAAACATAAAAAACGGTGAGCATATGCCCACCGTTTTTTGAATTATTTTGAATTATTTAGTTTTGGTAATTGATATGGTTGTAATACCATCGGTATATGAAATTGATATATCATAACTGTCTGATTCACCAAGGTAGTTAAGAGTTGGATTTTTCTTATTGTCAGTAACTTGAGATTTTACGGTAGAAACACCTGTTTTCTCCAACGATTTAACATACTGTTTTGTGCTTTCCAAATCAGAATTATCAATAATCACCGAACAGCATTTTCGACTGTCATCAATCAGATATTGGCTGACATTCCACTCTTTCTGATTTGGCAAAAGAGATGTGTACTCATTGTCACTCCAGTTAAATTCACCCCTGTTGACCTTATAGGTTGCAACGGTGCTTTGCGTTGCATTTGTATTGTCACTCTCAGAATTACTACTGCAACCTGAAACAGATATTACAATAATAAATACACAAGCAATAGAAATTATATGTTTAATCATATTATACTCCCATTTATGACTTTGGAATAGTAATACTATATGAAGTAGTGAAAGCCCCAGCTCCAGCTGCTATATTATAACCACTTGCAATTCCAAATACTTTCACTGTACCCTTAGCACCAGCAGAACCTTTTACACCAGTACTTACTGTTTTACTTATTGTTGATGTTCCTTTTGCAGTTTTTGTAAATGTTTTTGTTGTTGATTTAGATTTTACGGTTGTCTTAACATTTCCAGACATTATAGTGAACTTAGGATTAGCAAAATAATACCATGGCACATACAATTTTGTGTACACTGATACCCCCTTATTTTTACTGTATGTAGCATAAGATTTAACCCAAACTTGACCAGTTATCGCAGACATTCTTACATTGTTCCTCTTTTTTTGCAATATAGGATATGTAACCCCACCTAAAAATTGAGAATCCTTTTCCTGAAATTTTTTAATTTCTTGTTCTGTAAATATATCTTTATTGGATATATCATCTTGAGTTAAATAAATTATACTATTTGAATATACAGATTTTTGATTTTCATTAGAAGCATCTTTTTCGACTGCATTTGATGTTATTGCAGACATGGTAAACACTACTACGCACATAATCAATGTTGCAATTTTTCTCAGTTTGCTTTTTAAACTAATTGATTTAACCTGAAAATCCTTCTCTTCCGCTTTTTTTGTAGCATTAGTTTGCCTTAAAAACCAACTACTCATCTTAACCTCCATAAAAATATAATAATGTAATACGCAAATAATCAATAAGCAGGCTAAAATTAGCATAATATCGCGATAATAATAATTTTACTTATATTATTAATTTGCTTAATAACAATATCACGAATTTCTTATAATTGCAATAGTAAAATGAAAAATTTCTCATAATACACAATTTATTTTATTTTTCACATTATGTAATATAGATAACATTACTAGTTATTAATAATGTATTTTATCAGCGACGACAATTTAAGTGATTATTATTCACTTTGCCAATGCATTTATGCAGATATTATTTGTTTTATATAATTGTATCATATCGAATTAAAAAACGGTGAGCAGATGCCCACCGTTTTTGTGTTTAGCTTTTTTAATTTGAAATTAGTCTGAAGATAATCAAGCTTTTAAAATTAAAATATTTAACCTCAGTTACGAGAAATTAAACTAAAACAATAAAAATTCAATTAATTATTCAGCTGCTTTTCTTTTTGCAAAACATTCGCTGCAATAGTAGCTTTTGCCTTCAACAGGCTTGAAAGGAATCTTTGCAGTTCCGCCGCATTCAGCGCAAACGGTTTCAAAGAATTCTCTCTCTGTCTTGGCAGCATTTTTACGAGCCTGTCTGCAAGCCTTGCAACGCTGTGGTTCGTTTGTGAAACCCTTTTCAGCGTAAAATTCCTGCTCTCCTGCAGTAAAAACAAATTCGTTTCCGCATTCTTTGCAGACAAGTGTCTTATCTTCGTACATTGGTATTTACCTCTCTTTTTCTACCTCTCGGAGGTTAGTTTGTTGCCCCGTGCGGAGTTGCACCGCAATACTGTTAAGGACAAATATTAATTTTCGGTTCACCGCTCAGCCGACATTCAGACCGCCGTGAACCTTTTTTCTTGCTCTTTGCAAGGCATTGTCAACCGCCTTTTCGGTTACGGAAAGCTTTTCTGCAATTTCCTTATAGCTCAAGCCGTTGCCGTAGAGCATAAGAACATCGTATTCGGACTTTGACAGCACACTTTGAAGTCGCAACAGCAACTGGTCAAGCTGTTCTCTGCACATCAAAAGTTCTTCGGGAGTTTTGGCGGAATCTTCAATTGACTCGCCCACATCGTCCATCGGAACAATGCTTGATGAGGGAATGGCTTTTTTCTGTTCTCCCCGTCTGATTATCGAAATAAATCTTCTCTCAACAACAACCGACATATAGCTTTTAAAGTTTGCACCGCCGTTTTGGTCAAAGGCTTTGCAGGAACAAAGCAGTCCCACAAGTCCTTCCTGAACAAAGTCATTGTGTTCATAGCCCTCTGCCGAAAACTTTCGTGCAATTATACTGATTGTGTCAAGATATCTTACGACAAGCTCATCAAAAGCACGGTCATCACCAAGACTCACAAAATGTGCAAGCTGTGCGTCGGATAAAGTACCGTAGGATTTTTGCAATTCGGTCATAACCTGCCCCTAATACTTATTCTTATACGCTTAATAGTATAACAAAAACGCACAAATGTCAACAACCCGAAAGCAATTTCTGTAATATTGCATTATGATATGGAAATTATTTGTGCAAAATAGCTGAAATAAAGTCGAAATTACATACATTATGAAACTTGTTAAGAGAAGCAGAAAATGTTATACTTTATATTATTAATTTATTACGATTTTTATTTATCGGTTCGGGGGAATTTTTATGGTTGTTACCTGCAACAGTTTTGGCGTGAGCGGTATGGACGGCTACAAGGTTGAGCTTGAGGCGTCAATGTACAACGGCACACGGGAATTTGATATGTCGGTCTGCCCGACGCCGCCGTGCGTGAGAGCAAGGACAGGGTTCTCAGTGCATTAAAGAACTGCGGATTCAGATACCCTGCCGCACATATGACCGTGAACCTTGCCCCTGCCGATATCAAAAAAGAAGGCCTATTTACGATTTGCCGATTGCGATTGCAATTCTTATACTGCTCAATCAGATTAAGAGCAACATCTCCGACTGCGCATTCATCGGCGAGCTTTCGCTTTCGGGAGAAGTCAGAGGAATCAACGGAGTTCTGCCCATGGTAATCAAAGCGAAGGAATGCGGTATAAAGAAAATTTATGTTCCGAAAGCCAACGCAAGCGAGGGCGCTGTTGTTGACGGAATTGAAGTGTATGGTATTGACAACATTCTTCAACTGAAAGATTATCTCAATCACATTCTCGAACCTGCACCCGCAAAGCCGAATACACATTCTCCCACGGAAGAACGGGACTACATTCCGGATTTTTCCCAGGTAAAGGGTCAGTTTGAGGTGAAGCGTGCGCTTGAAATTGCCGCTGCCGGCGGTCACAATATTCTGCTCATAGGCTCCGGGTTCGGGCAAAAGTATGCTTGCAAAACGAGTTCCGTCAATTCTGCCCGATATGAGCTTTGACGAAATGATTGAAACGACAAAAATCCACTCAATTGCAGGAACGCTAAAGCATGACGGACTTATCACAACACGGCCGTTCCGTTCACCTCACCACACGGTAACGCCCGTAGGACTCGGCGGAGGAGGTACGGGAACTATCAGACCGGGTGAGGTTTCACTTGCAAACAACGGTGTGCTGTTCCTTGACGAGCTGCCCGAATTTTCAAGAACGGCGCTTGAGGTACTCCGTCAGCCGATTGAGACGGCTCTATCACAATTTCAAGAGCAGGTCAGAAATGCACCTATCCGTGTTCGATTATGGTGGTTGCCGCAATGAACCCATGTCCGTGCGGATATTACGGTGATCCGACAAGAAAATGCACCTGTTCGGAACAGAAGATAAAGCGCTACCTCAACCGCATTTCGGGACCGCTTCTCGACCGTTTTGATATCCATGTAGAAGTGCCTGCCGTGAAATTTGAAGAACTGCGTGACGCTTCTTCTGCCGAATGTTCAGCCGACATCAAAAAGAGAGCAGACAGAGCAAGAGAAATTCAGCGTGAAAGATTTAAGGGCAGTAAAACAACCTGCAACGCAAAAATTAACGCAGAGCAGTTTGAAAAGGTCTGCATAATTGATAAAGAGGCTGAAAGGACGCTCAAAGACGCTTTTGAAAGTCTTGGACTTACCGCAAGAGCGTATGACAGGGTTTTGAAAGTTGCAAGAACCATTGCCGATTTGGACGAGTCGGAAATAATCCGCTCCGAGCATGTTCTTGAGGCGGTTCAATACCGCAGTCTTGACCGCAAATATTGGGCAAAATAAGACTTATACCTTACACAAAAATTAAAAATATCACTTTTAAAAATCACGGCTTTATGCTATACTATTATGGTGCGACACCGAGACGATGTTGCAGTTTCATGACACAGGAGGTTTTTTATAATGGAAATTACAAAGAATTCAATAATCGGTGATGTTCTTGATCAGTACCCCGACACAGCAGAGCTTTTCTTCAGCATCGGTATGCACTGCCTTGGCTGTCCTGCATCACGAGGCGAAACGATTGAAGAGGCTTGTATGGTACACGGTGCAGACGCAGACGCACTCGTTGCAGACCTTAACAAAGCAATTGCATAATGAACGGCGCATCTGATTTTTCGCTTGATAACCGTCTTGCACTTTGTGCAGACTTTGTGCGTGACGGAGCAAAGGTTGCCGATATCGGCACAGACCATGCCTATCTTCCGGTGTGGCTGTGCCGTATTGGCAGATGCAACACAGCGATTGCCGCAGACATCAACCCCCTGCCCCTTGAACGGGGAATTGAAACAATTAACAACAGCGGTCTTAACAATCGAATTGAAGCAAGACTTTCAAACGGTCTTGAAAAAATTTCGGGCGATGAGGCTGATGACATAGTAATTGCAGGAATGGGCGGAGAACTCATTTCGCAGATTATCGAAAACTGGGAGTTTTCAAAGGACAGGTCAAAGCACTTTATTCTTCAGCCTATGACCAAAAGTGAAGAGCTTATGCGTTGGCTGTTTGCAAACGGTTTCAGCGTTATCAAGCGTGACTGCTGTACTGCCGCAAAAAAAGTGCTACACTGTAATTCTTGCCGAATACAGCGGTGAGGTTCGCACGGTATCCGAAAGCGACCTTTTTCTTTACGGGCTTGATCCGAAGAACAACTCCATGCACCGCAGATTTATTGAAGGCTGTGTGCGCAGACTTTTAAAACAGGCTAAGGGCAACCCTGTCTGTGCCGAAACCGCACGCATTCTTGAGGAGAGCTTTAAGTGAAAACCATAAACGATATACTTAATTTTTTTGAAGAATTTGCGCCCTGTGCAACTCAGATGAGTTTTGACAACGCAGGGCTTATTGTGGGCGACAAATACACAGCCGTAAGCCGTGTGCTTGTCGCTCTTGACATTACGGAAGATGTTGTGAATGAGGCGGAAAGTCTGGGATGTGAGCTGATTATCAGTCATCATCCCGTAATTTTTGCCCCTATAAAAAGCTTTCGCCTTCTTCCGTTCCCTATCTGCTTGCACAAAAGGGCATTTCTGCCGTTTGTATGCACACCAACCTTGATCTCGGAGAAAAGTTCGGAGTGAACATCTGCCTTGCAGACGCACTCGGAGTCAGAAACCCCGTGCTGTCGGAACTTGGCGAGTGTATGTTCACGGGCGAGCTTGAAAGCGAAACCGATATTCACGATTTTGCAAAGCTTGCAAAGAAAAATCTTGACTGCAAGGGACTTCGCTACACCGACATTAAAGACAGGGTTAAAAAGGTTGCCGTATCGTCGGGTGCAGGCGGTTCAAATGTGTTTGATGCGGCTTTGGCGGGTGTTGATGTGCTTGTCACGGGAGAAATCAAGCACCATGAGATTATCGCCGCAAATTCACTCGGAATTGACATTATTGACGCAGGTCACTTCAAAAGTGAAGATATTGTAATTTTACCGCTTGTAAACAAGCTTTCAAAAGAATTTTTCGAGATTATTTTTACAAAATCGCAATCCTGTGACGATATGATTAAATTTATTTAACCTGTAAGCATCATTATCAAAATATTTGTTGCATAATTTGTTACAATTTGATATAATGATACGGTAAATTACTATATGTGGTGGTGCGCCGTCTGTACGCACCGCAAAATGAGGTATTATGAGAATCAGAAAAAAGAAATGGGCAGAACCGGAGCTTTCCGTTTGCAATTTTTATGTAAAGAATCCGGAAGAAAACGCCGGAAAATGGATGCAGGCTTTCAAAAAGGAACAGCCGTTATATCTTGAAATCGGCTGCGGCAAGGGCGGTTTTGCGGGACAGCTTGCGCTTAAAAATCCCGACAAAAACATTATCGCACTTGACATCAAGATTGATATGCTCGGCGTTGGCAGAAGAACAATTGTAAAGCTTTTTGAGGACGCCGGCAAAACGCAGGATGATATTACAAATCTTTTGCTTGTAAAATACAATGTTGAAATGCTTGACAAAATCATTACGGCTGACGATAAGATTGACAGACTTTTCATCAACTTCTGTAATCCGTGGCCGAGAGCAAAGCACAAAAAGCGCAGACTTACATACTACAAAAAGCTTGAAATGTACAAAACATTCTTGAAGCCTGACAGCGAAATCCGTTTCAAAACCGATGATGACGAGCTGTTTGACGAAAGTCTTGAATACTTTGAGCAGAGCGGATATGAAATTTTGTATCTCACCCGTGATTTGCACGCAAGCGATGTTACCGATAATATTGAAACAGAGCATGAAAAAATGTTCTCCGAAGAGGGCATAAAAATCAAGTATCTTATTGCAAGACAAAAGCCTTGACAGCCCCATAAATAAAGACGGGAGGGATTTTTGTGAAGATTAAAAAGCTGATTTCGGCTTTGGTTCTCGGTTCAATGCTTGTCGGTTTGAGCGGTTGCAACATCACGGATTTCAGCGCAGAAAATCTTCTTCGTCCTCCTAAGGCAGTCGGAGATGAGGCTGAAATTGAACAGCTTATTGCCAAAACGGCTGACAGCGGTTATACGCTGAAATATCCTAAAAACGGAAAATTCCGCAGTGCAATCATCATGACCGACCTTGACGGAAACGACAGCAACGAGGCTGTTGCATTTTTTCGCAACAGTGCCGAAACTTCTTCGGTTCATATGCTTGTCATGTACTCAAAAGACAATTCGTGGGAGATTGCGTCCGACAATATCTTTGAAACCACCGATATTGACAGCGTTGACTTTGCGGATTTAACCGGCAACGGAAAGGCTGAAATCATCGTTAATTCAACAACCTACACTCCGAATGTCGGCAAGCTTTCCTGCTACTCCTACTCGGAAGGCAAGACAAACGAAGTGGGTTCGGGACAAAGCTGTTCAAGCTTTGTTACGGGGGATTTTGACAATGACGGAACAAGCGAGATTATGTCGCTTGTTCTCTACACAACCGAAAACGAGGCTCTTGCGTCAATGCTTGATTACAACGAGGACAGCAAAAGCCTGTATGCCAAAGCAATGGCAAACATGGATCCGAATGTTGTAAAGTACAAGAACATTGCCGCTACAAAGCTTGATAACGATATTACGGGAATTGTCGTTGACGGAACTTCCGCAAATGAGGTTACGAACACACAGGTTATTTTTTACAGCCGTGACCTTGCAATTCTGCGTAATCCTCTTTTTAAAGAAAAAGCAAAAAATATAACCCAGCGTTCATCGCAGATCATCTGTTCGGACATTGACAAGGACGGAAAGCTTGAAATTCCCGTTACGCTTGATCTTCCGAAACAGAGCGGTGACAGCAAAAATATTTATGCCGACAAAATCATTTGGAACAGCTTTGACACACCCAAGGAGGCGCTTGTTGCAAAACAGGCGGTAATCATAAATTACGATTATATGTTTATGATGAACTATGCCGATAAGTGGAGCGAAAACAAGGTTACGGCAATTACCGACCTTGAAAGCGAAACCACCTCGTTCTATGCATGGAACGGCACTAAGCTTGACACGGAGCTTTTTGAAATAAAGGTGTTCCCCGTAAGCGAATGGGAATCGGGCAAATCGGATGATTTTACGCTGATTACAAAAGACGATAAATATGCATACACATTTAATAATATAAATCCCGACACACAGATTTCGCTAAGTGATGACGAAATCAAGACAGGTTTTTCCACACTTGATCAGTCGGGAATCTGATCATAGCAACGGAGGTTTTGATATGAAAAAAATTCTTGTTTGTGAGGATGAAGCGGCAATTCGTGACTTTGTCGTTATCAATCTTACAAGGGCAGGCTACGATGTAGTTGAGGCAGACTGCGGCGAGGCGGCTTTGCAGAAATATGAAGAAAACAACGGCGATTTTGATGTTGCAATTCTTGATGTTATGATGCCGGGTATTGACGGTTTTCAGGTTTGTAAGGAGCTGAGAAACCGCAACGGCGGAATCGGAATTATTATGCTTTCGGCAAAAACTCAGGAAATGGACAAGGTAACAGGACTTATGCTCGGTGCAGACGACTATGTTACAAAGCCTTTCTCACCGAGTGAGCTTCTTGCAAGAGTTGATTCACTCTACAGAAGAGTTGCACTCGCACAGTCACATTCCGAAAACAACTTTAAAGAAGAGCTTAAATCGGGCGAGTTCACACTCAATCTTCGCAACCGTGCGCTTATGAAGAGCGGAAAGATGATTGAACTCACACAGGTTGAATTCCAGATTATGGAGTACTTCTTCTCGAATCCGGGTGTTGCTCTTGACAGAATCGACATTCTCAACCATGTATGGGGAGATGCTTATGTCGGCGAGGATAAAATTGTCGATGTTAATATCCGCAGACTCAGAATGAAGGTTGAGGACGAACCTTCAAATCCTAAACATATCATCACGGTTTGGGGACTCGGCTACAAGTGGGATTCAGGCGAATAACTTTGCAGAACAGCCTGCATAAAATTTATACAATCTAAAGAGGAGGGCGGCAACAATTTTTAAGGGTATTTCAAAAAGATGGATGCTCAACACATTGAGTGTTATACTGACAATCATAATCCTTATTGTTGTCAGCCTTATTTTCATTGTTACATATATTTTTCAAAACAGCGTTGAACAGAACCTGAACACAACAAGCAGCGAACTTTCACTTGTCTTTTCGGGATTTCAGAGCGACAGTTCAACCTCGTTTACGGCGTCTGCCCGTGATTATGTTGAAAACTTTGACAAAAAAGAAGAAATGGAGGTTCTTGTAATCAATCCCTCCGGCAGAGTTGTCATGACTTCAACAGGATTCACCCCCGATGACAACGAGCAGATTCCCGATTTTAATGACGCACTCTCAAACGAAAACGGCTGTGCATATTGGAACGGCAAGCTTTCATCGAACGAAAGTGCAATGAGCCTGACAAGAATCATCACCAACGAAAACGGAACCTGCGTCGGTGCGGTAAGATACATTGTTTCCATGGAACAGGTCAACACGGCAATTGTGCTTGTTTCTGCGGCAGTTATTGCGTGCGGTCTTGTTATCATCTCCCTTGTAATATTGTCGGGACTTATGTTTATCCGTTCAATCGTTACCCCGATAAGAAAACTTTCGGAGATTTCAAGCAAGATTGCCCACGGCGATTTTTCACAGGCAAAAAAGATTGAGTACAAATACGATGATGAAATCGGCGACCTCTGCGATGCAATAAGCGATATGGCTCTTGATTTGCAGACAGCCGATCAGATGAAAAACGATTTTATTTCACGAGTATCACACGAGTTGCGTACTCCGCTTACGGCGATTAAGGGCTGGGCTGAAACAATGCAGCTTTCCGAAAGAGGAAAGCTTGACCGCAAAACCTTTGACCGCGGTATGGGAGTTATTATCAGCGAAAGCTCACGCCTTACAAGCATTGTAGAAGAGCTTCTTGACTTCAGCCGTATTCAGAGCGGAAGAATGAAGCTCATCAAGGAAAAGCTTGACATTCTTGCCGAATTTGACGATGCGGTTTACTTCTTAAAGGAAAGAGCCGTTACAGAGGGCAAGCATCTTCTTTATGATGAACCCGAGGTTGTTTATCCCGCCGTTTACGGCGATAAAAACAGGCTCAAGCAGGTTTTCCTCAATGTGCTTGACAATGCGTTGAAATACACACCAAAGGGCGGTGTTGTTGCCGCTCAGGTAATCTACAGCAAAGATGAACCCGATATTATCAAGATTGTAATAACCGACACAGGTTGCGGAATTTCTGCCGAGGATCTTCCAAAGGTTAAGGAAAAATTCTACAAAGCAAACCAGACTGTCGGCGGTTCGGGAATCGGACTTGCGGTTGCCGATGAGATTATGAACCTCCACAACGGTTCGCTTAATATCGAAAGCGGAGAGGGTGTCGGCACAACCGTAACGCTCACCTTCCTGTGTATAAAGAGGGCAGTGAAAACTCACTTCCCGAAAACATTAAGCTTTAATCTTATTTCTCTGTGCAGCCTAATACAGAAAGGAACAGCTAATGGCTAAAAATACTACTAAAAAATCACCTCAATCGGCGGCAGCGCCCTGATTGAAGGCATTATGATGAGAGGTCCGAAACGCACAACCGTGTGTGTTCGTACCGCACCCGACAAGATTTACAGCGAGGATATAAGCATAAACACAATTCCCTCAAAATGTAAGCTTTTCAAGCTTCCGTTTTTAAGAGGAATCGCAGGTCTTATTGACTCAATGCGACTTTCCTACAAAGCGCTTATGCTCTCTGCCGATAAGGCAATTGAATCAACCGAAATTGAAGAAGAACCGTCAAAGTTTGAAAAATGGCTTGACGATAAATTCGGTGACAAGCTTGTTAAGGTTATGATGGTGTTTGCGTCAATTCTCGGTGTTGCGCTTGCCGTGGGACTTTTCTTCTTTGTCCCCTCTTTCCTGTTTGACCTCAGTGCAAATGTTGTGCCGGCTTTCAAGGGTGACGGCGGAAACGCTGTTTTCTGGAAGTCTGTTTTTGAGGGTGTTCTCAAGATTTTTCTTTTCTTACTTTATATTATAGTATGTTCACAAATGACAGAAATGAAAAGGGTGTTTATGTACCACGGTGCCGAGCACAAGACAATTTTCTGTTACGAAAACGAAGAAGAACTCACAGTTGAAAATGTTAAAAAGCAGAGCCGTTTTCACCCGAGATGCGGAACAAGCTTTATGGTCCTTATGCTGATTGTCGGCATCCTTGTCGGTCTTTTCGTTCCTGTTGCACCTTTCGGCATCGGATTTTTAAGACCTGTATTCAAGATTCTTCTTCTCCCCGTTTCATGCGGAATCGGTTACGAGCTTATCAAAATCTGCGGTAAGCACGACAATGCCGCAACAAGAATCATTGCCGCTCCCGGACTTTGGGCACAGAGAATCACAACAAAAGAGCCTGATGACACTATGATTGAAGTTGCAATTGAGGCTATCAAGGCTGTTATCCCCGAGGACGGCTCGGACATTGTAAGCAAGTAATGACTGTAAACGAAATTTATCAAAGCGGACTTAAACTGCTTGAGAATAATAATATTGAAAATTCAAAATTTGAGGCGCAAAGTCTTTTACAAAAGGCTTTTTCGCTTGACAGAGTCGGCTTTATCATACACAAAACTGATAAAGCCGATGAAAACTGTTCACATAACTTTTTAAAATTTATAGAAAAACGAATTTCAGGCGAGCCGTTGCAGTATATTCTCGGCGAATGGAGCTTTATGGGATTCGATTTTAAGGTAGGCAGAGGCGTGCTCATTCCCCGTGATGACACGGAAGTGGTTGTCAATCTTTGCATTGATTTTCTCGAAAACAGAACCGACAAAAAAACGGTTGACCTCTGTTCGGGCAGCGGTGCAATTGCCGTTGCACTTGATAAAATTTCGGGTGCAGAAGTTACGGCAGTTGAAATTGACGAAACCGCATTTTCATATCTTGAAACAAATGTAAAGGAAAACAATTCGTCAGTAAAGCCTGTTATGGCTGACGCTCTCAAAATCTGCGAAACATTTGCAGACGGCGGGCTTGACCTCATTGTTTCAAATCCGCCTTATATAAAATCAGCCGACATAGAAACACTTCAAAAAGAGGTTCAGCTTGAACCAAGACTTGCACTTGACGGTGGCGAGGACGGCTGTGATTTTTACCGTGAAATAGTGAACCGTTGGAGCAGAAAACTAAAAAAAGGCGGTGCGCTTGCATTTGAACTCGGAGAAAATCAGGCTGACGCAGTAAAGGCACTTATGACTGACAAAGGCTTTTCGGATTTTAAAATTTCACTTGACTTTGGCGGTGTGCAGAGGGCGATTATTGGGACTTTGCTCTGATTTTAGAAATTTTGTTCGATAAAATTACCGCCAAATTATTGCATTTTCCCCTCACATATTTTATAATCTTAGTGTGAACATAACCGCCGATGAAGTGACGGTTATGTTACAGACCGAAAAACATCAGCTCCCTTTGCGGAGTACGGAGGTATATAAAATGGCAGTAGATAAAAACAAAGCGCTTGAAACTGCGCTCACACAAATTGAAAAACAGTTCGGCAAGGGTGCTGTAATGCGTCTTGGCGAAAATAAACATATGAACATTGAACACATCTCAACAGGTTCGCTTTCGCTTGATATTGCACTCGGAATCGGCGGACTTCCCCGCGGAAGAATTGTTGAAATTTACGGACCTGAATCTTCGGGTAAAACAACACTTTCTCTCCACTGCATTGCAGAGGGACAGAAAAACGGCGGCAATGTTGCATTTATTGATGTTGAGCATGCACTTGATCCGACATATGCGGCAGCTCTCGGTGTTGATGTTGATTCACTCCTCGTTTCACAACCCGACACAGGTGAAGACGCTCTTGAAATTGCAGAGGCGCTCATCCGAAGTGGTGCGATTGATGTTATCGTAATCGACTCTGTTGCGGCTCTTGTTCCGAAGGCTGAAATTGAGGGCGAAATGGGTGACAGCCATGTAGGTCTGCACGCAAGACTTATGTCACAGGCACTGCGTAAACTCGCAGGCGCAATTTCAAAGTCAAACTGCGTTGCAATCTTCATCAACCAGTTGCGTGAAAAAGTCGGTGTTGTTTACGGCAACCCCGAAGTAACAACCGGCGGTCGTGCGCTCAAGTTCTACAGCTCCGTTCGTATTGATATAAGAAGAGTTGAGACCCTTAAATCAGGCGGTGAAATGGTCGGTTCACACACAAGAGCAAAGGTTGTAAAAAACAAGATTGCTCCTCCGTTCCGTGAAGCTGAATTTGATATTATGTACGGTGAAGGCATTTCCCGTGAGGGCGAACTTCTTGACCTTGCCGTAAAGGCTGAGGTTGTTCAAAAAGCAGGAGCATGGTTCAGCTATGACGGCAGACGACTCGGACAGGGACGCGACAAGGTCAAGGAACTTCTCAAAACCGACAAGGAGCTTGCTGCTGAAATTGAGAAGAAACTCTGGGAAAATATTGACAAGCTTTATGAACGCAAAAAGCCTGCTCCAAAGGTAAAAATTACCGAAGTTCCGTCTGCAAACCAAGAAATCAAGCCTGATTCTGCGGATAAGACAGAGAAAAAGAGCGGTGCAAAAATTGATGTTCTGGTTGACGACTGATGCTTATAACCGCAGTTGAACCACGAAGAAAGGCGATGTGTGCGCTCTACATTGACGGCGAATATGTTATGAATCTTGACGCACGCACAGTTATTGAAAACCGATTTGATGTCGGCAGAGAGATTGATGACGAGGAGCTGCACGAGATTATCAGGCTAAGCAATGAGCGCCGTGCAAAGGAAAAGGCTTTGTGGCTTATTTCCTATCGTGACCACTCAAAAAAAGAACTCACCGACAAAATCAAACGCACCTGTGACGAGGAATCGGCGGAAAAGGCTGTTGAGCGAATGGAAGAACTCGGTCTTGTAAATGACGAAAACTTTGCAAGACGATATGCCGAACAGCTTTTGTTTTCAAAGCATAATGCTCCGAGAGGTGCGGTAAGACAGCTTGTTCAAAAGGGAATTGACCGTGGACTTGCAGAAGAGATTATCGAAGAAATCGACTTTGATCCGTGTGACGGAATAAGGGCGGTTATCGACAGAAAATATAAAAACATAAATGATGAAAAAATAAGGCGAAGAGCCGTTGCCGCTCTGCAAAGGCTCGGATACGGATGGGATGACATTAAGACCGTCCTCAGAGAATACACAGAGGAAGACTGATTATGAATTATAAAGTAGGCATTGTATCACTCGGTTGTGCAAAAAATCAGGTTGATGCCGAGATGCTTTTGTACACACTCAAGAACAGAGGATTTATTATTGTGAACGATCCGGCAGATGCGGACGCAGTAATTGTAAACACCTGCGGATTTATCGAAAGTGCAAAGCAGGAAAGCATTAACGAAATTATCGAACTCGGCAAGCTCAAAGACGAGGGCAAAATCAAGGCAATCATCGTAACAGGCTGTCTTGCTCAAAGATATAAGTCAAATTTCCGAACAGCTTTACGAGGTTGACTCGGTTATCGGAATCGGTGCTAACGAAACTATCGCAGACATCGTTTTGAAAACACTTGACGGACAGAAGTGCGAAAGCTTTCCCGACAAGGTTTGTCTGCCGCTTGAGGGCGGAAGAATCCTTTCAACTCCCCCCTACACCGCTTATCTCAAAATTGCCGAGGGTTGCGACAACCGTTGTTCCTACTGTGCAATCCCGATGATTCGAGGAAGATTCCGCAGCAGAGATATTGAAGATGTTGTAAAAGAGGCGGAAGGTCTTGCTGAGCGTGGAGTCAAGGAACTCAATGTCATTGCTCAGGACACAACCCGTTTTGGTGAGGATAAATACGGCAAACCGATGCTTGCAGAGCTTCTCAGAAGACTTTGTAGGATTGACGGCTTTAAATGGATAAGGGTTCTCTACTGCTATCCCGACAGAATTACAGACGAGCTTATTGACACAATTGCAAGTGAAGATAAGATTGTAAAATATATGGATATTCCGCTCCAGCATTGTAACAAGGATATTCTCCGCAGAATGAATCGTCACGGCGACAGAGAAAGCTCACTGCACTCATGAACAAGATTAAGGATAAAATTCCGAATGTAATCTTCCGCTCAACCTTTATTACAGGTTTCCCGGGTGAAACCGAGGAGCAGTTCAATGAGCTTGCAGAGTTTGCCGCCGATATGAAGTTTCAGCGACTCGGCTGTTTTGCCTACTCTCCCGAGGAGGATACAAAGGCAGCTGAAATGCCCGACCAGATTGACGAAGAAATCAAGCAGAAGCGTGCCGATATTATTATGGAGCATCAACAGCAGGTTATGGCTGAATACTGCGAAAGCCTTGTTGGCAAAGAGATTGAAGTTCTTGTTGAAGGCTTTGACAAGCTTGCCGAATGTTTCTTCGGCAGAAGCTATGCCGACGCCCCCGAGGTTGACGGCTGTGTATTCTTCACCTGTGACGGTGAAAAGCCAAAGGCAGGAGATTTTGTCAAGGTGCGTGTAACCGATTACACAGGTTGCGATCCTGTAGGCGAATTTGTCGGCAAAATCGCCTAAGTGGCTAAAAGACTCAGCAATTTCATAATATTTAACTTTGAAAGGCACATAAAATGAACTTACCAAATAAACTGACAGTAGGACGAATAATTCTTGTTCCGTTCTTTGTGGCAGCATTGCTTGCAAACTTTCCGCTCAACAATGCCGTTGCCCTGATTATTTTTATTGCGGCGTCACTCACAGATATGTTTGACGGAAAAATTGCAAGAAAAAACGGTCTTGTTACAGACTTCGGAAAATTTGCTGATCCGCTTGCAGACAAAATTCTTGTGCTTGCCGCATTTCTGTGCTTTGTACAGCTTGGAATATGTGACTGCGTTGCGGTCATAATCGTGCTTTTCCGTGAATTTTCCGTCACCTCAATACGGCTGATTGCCGCCTCAAAAGGCAAGGTTGTCGCCGCTAATATGTGGGGCAAAGCAAAGACGGTTTCACAGATGATTGCTATAATTGCAGTAATTGCAATGCAAATCGTGCTTGAACTGCCCGAAGTCGGACTTAATTTTATAAACACGGCAACATTTGAACCGATTTTCTTTGTGGTGGGAGAAATTCTCATCTGGATTTCGGTTGTATTCACAATCATTTCGGGCGTTGTATATATAATTCAAAACAGACAGTTTATTTCTCAGACCTGAGAACAGACTCTCACGGTCTTGACAGGAGGGTGATTGCGTGTTTAAAACCCTGAAAGCGGATATTGATGCGGTTATGGAGCGTGATCCTGCCGCAAGGAGCAGAGCAGAGGTGTTTTTTCTCTACTCGGGTTTCAAGGCGGTGCGTTCTCACCGAAAAGCCAACTGGTGTTTGCGACACAACCTAAAGTTTCTTGCAAGGTGGATTTCTCAACGCAGTCGTCACAAGACGGGAATTGAGATTCACCCGGGTGCAACCATCGGCAAGGGACTGTTTATAGATCACGGAATGGGCGTTGTCATAGGCGAAACTACAATAATAGGAGACAACTGCACCATTTATCAGAATGTTACTCTCGGAGGAACAGGCAAAGAAACGGGAAAAAGACACCCCACACTCGGCAACAATGTGCTTGTCGGCTCGGGTGCAAAGGTTCTCGGTCCGTTCAAGGTCGGTGACAACGCAAGAATTGCCGCAGGTGCGGTTGTTTTAAGCGAAGTTCCGCCGAATGCAACGGCTGTCGGCGTTCCGGCAAGAGTAGTAAAAGTCAACGGTGTTCGCAGTGAAACCCTTGACCAGATTCATGTATCGGATCCGTTGCACTTGCATTGTGCAATCTTGAGCATAAAATTTTTGAACTTCAAAAACAGCTTGATGAGCTGAAAAAGGAAAATGTAAAAAGTGAGGAATAGCAAATGATTTTATATAATTCTCTCGGACAGACAAAGCAGGAATTTGTACCGCACACACCCGGCAAGGTTAATATGTACACCTGCGGTCCTACTGTTTATCACTATGCCCACATCGGCAATCTTCGCACCTATATTATGGAAGATGTTCTTGAAAAGTATCTTCGTTTTTCGGGTTATGATGTAAACCGTGTAATGAACATCACAGATGTAGGTCATCTTTCAAGCGATGCCGACACAGGCGAGGATAAGATGCTTTCAGGCGCAAAGCGTGAGCATAAAACTGTTATGGAGATTGCAAAGTTCTACACAGACGCATTTTTTGCCGACTGCGAAAAGCTCAACATCAAGCGTCCCGATGTTGTAGAACCCGCAACAAACTGCATTGACGATTTTATTAATATGATTTCCGTTCTGCTTGAAAAGGGCTATGCCTACATTGCAGGCGGCAATGTTTACTTTGACACTTCAAAGCTCGACAACTACTATGTGTTCGGCAATATGAATGAGGATGACCTTGCTGTCGGTGTTCGTGACAGCGTTGAAGAGGACGAAAACAAGCGTAACAAGGCTGACTTTGTTCTCTGGTTCACAAAGTCAAAGTTTGATTCACAGGAACTCAAGTGGGAGAGTCCGTGGGGCGTAGGTTACCCGGGCTGGCACATTGAATGTTCTTGCATCAGCTACAAGCACTGCGGTGAATATCTTGACATTCACTGCGGCGGCATTGACAACGCTTTCCCCCATCACACAAACGAAATTGCACAGAGCGAGGCTTTTCTCGGTCACAAGTGGTGTCCGTACTGGTTCCATGTACTTCATCTCAATGATGCAAGAGGCAAGATGAGCAAGTCAAAGGGCGGTTTTCTTACAGTTTCACTTCTTGAAGAAAAGGGGTACAATCCGCTTGTTTACAGAATGTTCTGCTTGCAGAGCCACTACCGCAAGCCGCTCACATTCTCATATGACAACCTTGACAACACAGCTACAGCTTACAACAAACTTGTAAAGAGAATTTCCGCTCTTTCAAGGGACGGTGAGCCTGATATGGCAAAGGCTGAGGAGCTTACAAAGGGATTTTGCGAGGCACTCGACAACGACCTCAACACTTCTCTTGCTCTCACCTGCGTTTATGATGTTCTCAAGGCTGACGCAGACGATGCAACAAAGCTTTATGTAATCGGCGAATTTGACAAGGTGCTTTCACTCGACCTTACAAAAGTTCCCGAAAGCAACAAAGCGGACGCAGACGATGACTTTGCCAAGGAAGTTGAGGAGCTTATTGCACAGCGTACAAAAGCCCGTGCCGAAAAGGATTGGGCGACAGCCGATGCTATCCGTGACAAGCTTAAAGAGATGAAAGTTGTTGTCAAGGACACAAAAGACGGCATTGAATGGCATGTTGAGGGTTAACTTGACCGCTATCGCCCAATGAACGCACCTAATTAAAACAAAATATGAATAAATAAAAATCCCCTTCATATAAATTTGGTATGGAGGGGATTTTATGCGTTTGTATATCATAACAAAACGAAATCTAATATCAATCGGATTCTGTCTTTTAATCGGAGTGCTTGCAGGGGCAATTGCAGTCACATCAACCGTTCGAGCCGTTCAGAGTGCGGCTGCTCAGCGTGAAATTCCCATTTACTATGTTGACACGGACAAAAAGCAGGTTGCCCTGTCGTTTGATGCGGCATGGGGCAATGAACAGACCGAGCATCTGCTTGAAATTCTCGACAAATACAAGGTGAAATCAACATTTTTCCTTGTGGGCGACTGGGTTAAGAATTATCCCGACAGCGTAAAAGATATTGCAAAGCACGGTCACGATGTGGGCAATCACAGCAACACACATCCGCATATGACGCAAATGTCATCGTCCGATATGGTCGGTCAGATTCAGTCCTGCAACGAAAAAATCAAGGAGCTTACGGGCAAAACTCCCACCCTGTTCCGAGCCCCATACGGCGATTACAACAATGATGTTGTAAAGTCGGTCAACGGCTGTAATATGTATTGCGTGCAATGGGATGTCGATTCGCTCGACTGGAAAGATCCTACTCCCGAGCAGATAAAGCAGAATATTATGAAAAAAATCAAGAACGGCAGTATTATATTGATGCATAACGGTGCAAAAAATACCCCCGAAGCATTGCCGACGGTAATCGAGGCAATCAAGTCCGAGGGCTACGAAATCGTTCCGATTTCGCAAATTCTGCTCAAAGGCGAATACTACACAGATGTTGACGGCAAAATGTGCAGTAAATCCGCCACACAACCGAGTTCGTGAGTAAAGAATATTTATAAATACCGCTACGGATAATACACAACTTTTATTACATCAAAACATTTTAGTAAAAGCAAATCATTTCATCAAAGTGGGCGAACACGGTTCTCTCCTACAAAATAGCAATAACATTCATACAAAAACAGACTGACAGATTATCAGTCTGTTTTTTAATGCAATCATCATTTTCTTGCAATGTTAAGAATATTTTCCCACCATTCATTAGATGATATTATTGAATAGGTTGTGAGAAAACTTTCCGCTATTAGCAAACGAATGAGTATGACAAATAGTATTGTTAAAAATAAATCCAATGCCATTACTAAACATATATTTAAAATATTACCGTATTCTGCATATTTTAACCTTAAAATAAATGTCGGTACTACACATATACAACTAATGAACATTAAGTCAAGAGGTATCACAAGCAACGATATAATTGAATTCAGCACATCATTATGACAAACAAAATCTATTGACCAAGTAACAAGTAACAAATAAAAAATTAACACCTTTGCAAAATCAAGTATTGTAAAACCTATTGTAGCTGTAACTTTTACTGATTTGAATGAATTTTTCCGAACTAAATAGAATGATATAAGAAAAGTAATAATTAATAAAACCGCAAATATTAAATAGCAATTGTTAACAATGAAATCAGCAAATACTTCGGCTACTCTATTACTTCCACACAGATAAAATAAAAATGCAATAATTGCAAAACCACAATTACTAAATAAAATAATCATTGCGTACTCCTTAAATTATTTCTAATTAAAAAATCACTTAATGCAAAAGCAAGTTCTATAATTTTATATACTTTATTCACTTGAATTATACCTATATTGTATAAAATTGTCAACAAAAAGTTATAATATTATACTCACAAGGTATAATTTATGGAGCGGGTACGGCAAATGCAAAGAATTAAGGAACTACGAAAAGAAAAATCTATGAACCAAATTGCATTGGGAATGGAACTTAACTTTTCGCAAAAGATAATCAGCGAATATGAAAACGGAAAGGTTGAACCGAGCATTACAACGCTCAAAAAGCTTGCGTCAATCTTTAATACATCTGTTGATTATATAATTGAATATACGGACATCAGACAGCCGATTGACAAAATTGCACAGTCTAAACTTTCGGAAACGGAATGCGAACTTCTCAATGAATTTCGTTGTCTGCCAAAAGAAAAACAAAACATTGCCCTTGGTATCATTATGGGATTAAAGCACAGTTAATTGTAGCCAATATAATTTTATTCGTATCGTGTTTGCACACGAAATGATTGGTAGCCTTGCGACCGCCGCCGGTGGCGGAAAAAGGGAGCAATGCGCTGTCTGAAATAACGAGCAATAGGAAGCACATTTATGTGCAACGCATTGCGACTATATTTCAGACGGGAGAACACAGTTCGCCGCTACAGTATGACGGTTGTTTTGCGGTCTTTATAAAATTTGTTTTAACATATAGTTTACACTACTACTTGCGGGCGTCCGATGAACGCCCCTACTGATTAACAATAACTTTCATATAAAAAACAGGCTGACAGGTTATTAAAAATCTGTCAGCCTTAAATTATTTTATCAAGTTTTCGCTACGAATTAAAATCAATAAACAACAACACGGGTTCCTGAGGAAATGTTGTTATAGATTTTCTTAGCTGCGTTGTACGGTGTGTTTACACAGCCGTGTGAGCCGTGACCCTTGTACCTTGTTCCGCCGTATTCCCAGCTTGAACGCCATGATGCGTCATGGATTCCGCAACCGTCAGATGTGAACGGTAGCCAGAATGTTACATGAGAGTTATTCATCAAAGTTGCAGGCGATGCCTTGTAGATGATTGAATATGCACCCTTTGGCGTATCGTTTGTACCGTAGTTGCCGGTTACAACATCTGTTTCAACAACAAGCTTACCGTTCTTGTAGTACCACATATGCTGCTGATTGATGCTGATTTCAACATAGGTATTACCTACTGAAACACCGTAGGCATTCTTACTGATCTTTACACTCTTTGTCTGGAATGTGCCGAGCACTTGTACTTTTTCGGGTTACTGCTCGGTCCCGAATACTTGTAAGCACGAATACGGAAGTAATAGGTCTTGCCGACTGTAAGCTTTTTGGTGTTGTAGAAAGTATTCTTTGTTTCACCAAGCTTTGTATATTTTCCGTTCTTTGAGGTTGAATAGAAAATCTCATATGCTGTTGGAGTGGTCATTGCCTTGCCCCATGTGAGATTTACTCTTGAAAGTCTTGTATCTGTCTTGAAATTAACGGCATTAAGACCTGCCACACATCTTATTGTTGACGGTGACGAATAGTAAGTGTTCTTTTTGATTGCACGGTAAGCCTTAACCTGATAGTAATACGCTCTGCCGTTCTTAACTCCCTTATCTCTGAAAGAAGTTGTGGAATTTGAAGTGATTGTCTTGTAAAGAACATACTTGCCCTTTGTGTCACCGCTCATACGGTAGATTTTGTAGCCTGTTGCCTGTGAGTTCTTTGACCACGAAAGTGTAATTGCAGAACCCGACTCCTTGAGTGAAACGCTTACGGCATTCGGGAGAGTAGCTGTTCTGTAGGTCTGACTCTTACCCTCATACTTTACACCGTCATGCTCAACATAGGCGGCAACCTTTACATCATACCAGGTTGCTGTTCTGAGCTTTTTGAGTGTACAGGCATTTGACTTTACATATGTAAATCTTGAAAAATTCTTGTGTGCGTCATTGTTGCGGTAGTAGATTACATAGCCTGTTGCACCGCTTACTTTATCCCACTTGAACGAAAGCGAATTTGTTGTATATTGCGTTCTTTTGAGATTCTTGATTGCGCCCACATTCGGCTTAACCGGCTGAGTCGGAGAAACCGTAGGAGTTACGGGCGGCTCCGTTACCGGCTGTGAAGGCTCGGTTGCCTGAGTTGGTTCAACGCTCGTATCTGTTACATCAGATGCAACAGTTGCCTCTGTTGCAGGCTGAGAGTCTGTTTCTGCGGCAGAACAGCTAATGTTCCGACAACAGAACAAGCTACGGTAACTACTGCGAGAATTACAGCCAAGGTGTGTTTGAATTTGAATGTCATATATTCCATCCCCAATCGTATTTGATAATTAGATTATATATGTTTTTTTCAAAAAAATAAAGAGTATTTAGTAAAAAAATTTCAAAAATCTTCCACTAATTACTCTTACTTTATCTTGTCATTTTTATTAAGTCTTGAAAGGCGTTCGCATTCGGCAATCAGCTTGCTCTGTTTAAGCTTCTTTCGTCCTCAAGCACAGATTCACGAACCTGTTTTCGCAGTCTTTCAATGGTGTGTCACGGTTGCCTGTTATCTCTTTCGGGCTTAAATTTTTGGTGCAAGATTTGATGCACCCGGTCTTGTGAGCATCTGAATGGTGATATGCTCATGCTGAATGAGAGCGAAAAGCTGACTGAGAGAGGTACATTCGTCAATTGCCTTGACGAGTTCTTCCGTTGTTTTGTGACGGTATCCATGCACCTTTGTTTCATTCAATTTCACTCACCGCCCTTTATCGCCTTTTGCGGAACATTGTTATCATTATATTTCCGAATAAATGCCTCCGCTGTTCGATGAAGGACACTTGTACCTTAGATTATACTTAATTTTCACAAGATTTTCAATATTTATTTTCGGTTTCTTTGTTTACATCAACACTTTTTTATGATATGCTGACTAACAGATACGCAAAATGTCCGTATAATCGACATTTTTCAGCGTCAAAAAATTTTTGTCAGGAGTAGAATAATGAAAAAAACTATTTGTGCCGTAACGGCTGCCATGCTTGCACTTACCTCGGTTTTGTGCGGTTGTTCAAGCAACGGTGAAAGCAGTTCGCAGTCGGGCAGTACAACCCCGGCAACTGTTGCCACAGACACAACCGTCAAGACAACAGGCGAAAAAATACATATAAACGACAGCACTCTCGGTGAAATCTGGATTACCGAGCTTGACGGTGTACCGAAAAATACACTCAACAACGATAACTTCACCTCTGACGACACTTTCAAATACTACAGTGAAAACGGCAAGGCCGCTTCAATGGAGGGAATCGACATTTCCTCCTACAGCGGAACGATTGACTGGGACAAGGTTAAAAAATCGGGTGTTGATTTTGTTATGGTTCGCATCGGCGGCAGAGGCTACGGTTCTGACGGAAAAATGTACTCGGACGATTCCGCCCTTTCATATATAAAGGGTGCTAAGGCGCAGGACTTAAAGTCGGCGTGTATTTCTTCTCTCAGGCTGTCAATAACGATGAGGCAATTGAAGAGGCTGACTATATAAAGACACTTCTCGGTGATGAAACAATCGATTTCCCCGTTGCATATGACTGGGAAATCATCAAGGATGATGACGCAAGAACCGACAGCGTTTCCGCCGCTCAGGCAACAGCCTGTGCAAAGGCATTCTGCAACCGTGTAAAGGAGCTTGGCTACACACCGATTATCTATTCTCCGAGCAAGGAGCTTTACTTTAAATATGACCTCACACAGCTTGCAGATTTTGACATCTGGTACTGCGAATACGCAAATGTTCCGACATTCTATTATCAGTTTTCTATGTGGCAATACTCCTCATCAGGCAAGGTTGACGGAATTGAGGGCGATGTTGATATGAACATCTGCTTCACAAACATAGCCAATTACGATTAAGAAAGGATAATATATATGAAAAAGATAGCAAGCTTTACAATCAACCACAACACTCTTATGCCGGGTGTTTACATCTCAAGAATTGACGGAGATATTACAACATACGATATGCGTTTTGTAAAGCCAAACACACCGCCGTATCTTCCGAATCCCGTTATGCACACAATTGAACACCTTTTTGCAACATATGCCCGCAACAGCAAATTTGCCGACAATGTAATCTACTTTGGACCTATGGGATGCAGAACGGGTTTTTATTTTCTCGTTCGTGATATGTCAAATGAGGATGCATTACAGCTTATAAAAGACACAATAAAGCAGTGTGCGGAGCACAAAGGGGAAATCCCCGGAACAACTGCAATTGAGTGCGGAAACTACCTTGAACACGACCTTGACGGTGCTTTAAAAGAGTTAAATAAATATTACTCTTTGTTAAAAGATTACACGGTTGATAACTTACAGTATAATTAACATAGGGAATTATTGTTTAATTTACCCTGTTTTGTAGCTTTATCCCCTGTCTTATTATTAATTATGACATTTTTTAATTCTCATATTGCAATTTCGTAACTATTTGGTATAATAAAGGTATCGTGTTTGTTACAAAAATGTAACGGTTAATGAGATAGGAGAAATTATTTTGGAGACAAAGTTCATTGGTTTGGAAGGTTTCAATGAAATCGAGAGTCTTCCGACAAAGAAACGCAGAGTTTGCAGGCGTGAGCTTACAACAGCACAGAAAACTGTTCGCTTTGTAAAGAGAGCAACAACATTTTGTGCAAAATCAGTTGTAAGAATGTCAAAAAACACAGCCGCAAAACTCACACAGACAATTGAGAACAGGAAGGGTTCTTTAAAGTCTGTTACAATCAAGGCTGTTAATTCGTCAAAGAAAGCAAAAACACAGATATCAGCTATTGACAAAGCATTCAACGAATCAAGAAACGGCACAACAAAGAGTGCCGGAGAGATTGTATCGGAACTTTCGTTCAAAAGCGGAAAGCAGTATGCACACCTTGCACCGTCGGCAATCCGTTCGCAGAAGTTGCTCAGAAAAAAGGCTGTGCTTGCAGTAGTAGCCTGTTTCAGTGCAATCACACTTTCATGTGTAACGGTTGCAAGTGCACTTGATATGAAAGATAACAACAGCGTACAGACACCTGCACTTGTTGCAACAAGTGACGAGGCTGTTCCTCATACTGAAATTGACGGCGAATCGGCATCGGCAAACCTCAAGGCAATTTCACCGTCATGCGCAAGTCTTTATATTGACGGCAAGTTCATCGGTGCGACAGAAGAAATTGATCAGCTCAATGCAGACCTCGATCAGGTTCTTGTTGATTACCGCAGAGATTACGATGACGAAACAACAACCGAGTTTGCAAATTCGGTGGAGGTTGTAAAAGGTAACGCAAGCGGTACAGACCTTATTACCGCAGACGAGGTTATGGCACTTGCAGACGGCAAGTTTTCAATCTCACTTTCAACAGATATTGTTTACACAAGAGATGTGGCTTATGACACAAAGGTAAAGTATGACGAGGACAAGTCTTCTTCATACAAAAAAGTTACCACAAAGGGCGTTAATGGTGAAGAAGAAGTAACGGTAAGAACTACATTTGTTGACGGTGTTCAGACCGATGCAGTTCAGACTGACGCAAAAACTCTTAAAGAGGCAGTTGACGAAGTTGTTGTAAAGGGCAAGAAGAGTGAATCTTCATCAAGCTCATCATCTTCATCAAGTTCTTCATCTTCTTCAAACAGCAGTTCTTCATCAAGTTCAAATTCATCTTCAAGCTACACAACAGGTTCATCGGGTATGTTTGCATGGCCACTCCCCTACACACATACATTGACAAGTACCTTCGGCACACGCTGGGGCAGACTTCACGGCGGACTTGACATTTCAGCCGGCGGTGTTTACGGACAGCTATTTATGCATCCGCAAGCGGCACCGTAACATTCTCGGGCGGTGACAACAGTGGTTACGGCAACTATGTTATCATTGACCACGGCAGTGGCTACACAACACTTTACGGTCATTGCAGTTCACTTGTTGCAGTAACAGGTCAGTATGTAAATCAGGGTGACCTCATCGGTTATGTCGGTTCAACAGGCAACTCAACAGGCCCTCACCTTCATTTTGAAATCCGCCTCAACGGTGAAAAAATGGACCCCCTCGGCTACACAAGCTGATTTAATTAAATATAAAATGCAAAATTATAACCCCCTATTCACTTGAATAGGGGGTTTTGTTTACTCATCTTCGGCTGATTCTTCTTTTAAATTTTCAAGAGCTACCCTTACCGCTTCCACAACAAAGGCAGAAAATGTGCAATCCGTACCGACAAGGACAGATTCCACTTCATCAATCACATCGTTTGGAAATCGTATACTTTTGCTTGTTGTTTGGGGAATTTGCGGAATTTTAAACTTTTTCATTGCGTGAACTGCTCCTGTATTACATTATATATTACTATTGTATGCAATTTACACAAAAATTGCGTATTACTTTTGTCTTGCGTTTTGTATTACGCAATGTTATAATTGAATCAATGAAGCTTCATATCTAAAAAATTTAATAAGGAGGCAATAAGTGATTACTGTTATTGGGTATATTCTGACAACTCTCGGCTTTGGCGGACTTGCATATTCGTTATTTACTGTGAATACAAACAAAAGATATTCGTGGACATCTCCATTTTCTTCATTTGAAAAAACAATTATTGCAGTTGCTATAATTTCATTTATTATTCTGCTTGTAGGAATTATTATGGTTATATTTTCTTTTGTTAAAAAGAAAAATGAGGATAAGCTTAATTCACTTAAAAATTTAGGAAATAACAATAAATGTCCAAACTGCGGTCTTAATGTTACCGCAGGTATTAACGAATGTCCACGATGCCACCAAAAACTTAATAATATTGACGGAGGTTTTTATAATGGCAAGAACAATTATTAACCTGCCACTGCGAAACAGTGTTGATGAATCATACAACACTACTGTAAATATTTTGCAGGCAAACGGTTTTAAAGAAGTTTCCTACAACGGCGAAACTGTATGGAAAAAAGGTACAGGACTTTTGACTGCTATGCAATACATAAAAATTGAATTTACAGATACAACGCTCGTTGTATCTGGTTGGGTACAAGCAGGTGTCGGTAGTGTTGGCGGAAACGAAATGGCACTTAACGGTATTGTTGCCGCTGTACCAAAAAATCTGTTATGAAGGTCATTGAACAGATTAAGGCAAGTCTGTAAACAGAGGTAACAATATGATAAAATTAAGAAAAATATCAATGGTGTTATGTATAATTACGATGTTGTTTGCGGTTATGTCATTAAGCGGTTGCAGCAACAACAGCATAACCGGAATATGGGCATTTGTTGACGACGATGGGCAAGTTAGCGAAAATTCAAAAATGTATTTTAATGATGACGGTTCTTGCAATGATATTGATTATCATGGTCCGACAAGTGCTGACCCTGTGTCATACAAGGTCATGAGTGATGGAAAACTTGTATTCACAATGGAATGGGACGGCACATCATCATTTGACCTTGCTCAAAGCGAAGAGGAAGCCCTGAATGATTATCACAAATATTATATTTCGGGCGACACATTGATTTTCAGGAAAAGCACATACAAGAGAGTATAAAATTACACCCCGATTCGTTTGAATCGGGGTTTTGTTTATGATGAATATGATTTTATCTGAACATATACTGTGCGGTGTCGAGGACTGACTCCATTGTCTTAAAGGCTTTGTTTGCCTTTTTCTTGAGTTTTGGGTTGCTGTCTACCATATTTTTGCCGACAATACCCATGCAGACGCCTGCCGTCATTCCTATTGCAACGCCTTTCATCACATTCATCATTGGACTTGTATTCATAATCACACCTCCCCATCTTGCAAATTCATTGACAAAATGTGTGTTTTTTCATCTTTGTCACACGGCTTTGTCAAAAAAACTTGCATTATTATTGTTTACGATTTAAAATGTATTTAAACAGAAAAAGAATGGAATAATAAAAATTGGAGTGATAACTTTTGGCAACTCTCAACCTTGTGCTTGTTGAACCGAAATTCCGCAGAACACGGGCAATGTGGCACGAACCTGTGCCGCAACGGGAACAAGACTTCATCTTGTCAAGCCTATGGGCTTTGAACCCGACGATAAAAAACTCAAAAGAGCCGGACTTGACTACTGGCACTTGCTTGACATCACATATTATGAGAACATTGACGATTTTTTTGAAAAAACAAAAGGCGGAAAATACTTTTTCTTTTCAACAAAAGGAACTCACCGCCACAGCGATGTTGAATATCCCGACAACTGCTATCTTCTTTTTGGCAAAGAAACAAAAGGCTTGCCCGAGGAGCTTTTAATGCAGCATCCCGATGATACTTTAAGACTGCCTATGATTGACGAGGCAAGAAGTCTTAATCTTTCAAACTCGGTTGCAATTGCGGCTTATGAAGTTTTAAGGCAATGGGATTATCCTGCTTTGCAGAACAAGGGCGAGCTTCACAACCACAAGTGGAGCGACCTCAACAATATGACATAAGAACAAAAATAATATTCATAAACTTCCTTAAAATCAGTATTTGTAAAGGCAATGCAAAAAATACCCCTACAGGCGAATTTTTTAAAGTTTTCTATTGATAAAAAGGGGTTTTTGATATATAATAATGGTGACTGTAAAAATACTAAATTTTTACAAATTTCTTCTTACACGAAAGGAATGTATATTATGCAGCTCAACAAAGTATCTGTTGATGACATCAATGTAAAAGGTAAAAAAGTACTTGTTCGTTGTGACTTCAATGTACCGCTCAAGGACGGCGTAATCACAAACGACAACAGAATTACAGCAGCTCTTCCTACAATCAAGAAGCTCATCGCTGACGGCGGCAAGGTTATCCTTTGCTCACATCTCGGCAAGCCGAAGAACGGTCCCGAAGAGAAGTTCTCACTCGCTCCCGTAGCAGTAAGACTTTCGGAGCTCCTCGGTCAGGATGTTGTTTTCGCTAACGATGACGAGGTTGTAGGCGAAAATGCTAAAAAGGCTGTTGCAGAAATGAAAGACGGCGATGTTGTTCTTCTCCAGAACACTCGTTTCAGAAAAGAAGAAACAAAGAATCTTGAGCCGTTCTCATCAGAACTCGCTTCACTTGCTGATGTATTCGTAATGGATGCATTCGGTTCGGCTCACCGTGCACACTGCTCAACAGTAGGTGTTACAGACCACATCAAGGACACAGCAGTAGGTTACCTCATGCAGAAGGAAATTGACTACCTCGGCAATGCCGTTGAAACTCCTGTTCGTCCGTTCGTTGCAATCCTCGGCGGTGCTAAGGTTGCTGACAAGCTCAATGTTATTTCAAACCTCCTCGAAAAGTGCGACACACTCATCATCGGCGGCGGTATGGCTTACACATTCCTCAAGGCTCAGGGCAAGGAAGTCGGTCTTTCACTCGTTGACGATACAAAGATTGACTACTGTAAGGAAATGATGGCTAAGGCTGAAAAGCTCGGCAAGAAGCTCCTTCTCCCAATCGACACAACAATCGCTGCAGGCTTCCCTGATCCTATCGATGCTGAAATCGAAGTTAAGGTTGTTGATTCAGACAAGATTCCTGCTGACATGGAAGGTCTTGACATCGGCACAAAGACACAGGAACTCTTTGCCGACGCTGTAAAGAGTGCAAAGACTGTTGTTTGGAACGGTCCTATGGGCGTATTTGAGAACCCGACTCTTGCAAAGGGTACAATTGCTGTTGCTAAGGCTCTTGCCGACACAGACGCAACAACAATCATCGGCGGCGGCGACAGCGCAGCTGCTGTTATTCAGCTTGGTTTTGCTGACAAGATGAGCCACATCTCAACAGGCGGCGGCGCATCTCTTGAATATCTTGAAGGCAAGGTTCTTCCGGGTATCGCAGCAATCGCTGACAAATAATTTAATCAAATAAAAGGGCGGATTTTTCCGCCCTTACTGATTTAACCTGTTACTTTATTATAATAATAACATATTCTGAAAGGAAAATTATCATGGATAAGTCAAAGAGAAAGGCAATTATCGCCGGCAACTGGAAAATGAACAAAACTCCAAAGGAAGCTAAAGAGCTCCTCAACGCTATTACTCCCCTCGTAAAAGATGCAGGTTGTGAAGTAATCGCTTGTGTTCCTTATGTTGACCTTGCAACAGCACTTGAGGCTACAGAAGGCACAAATGTTAAAATCGGTGCAGAAAACTGTCACTGGGCTGAAAGCGGTGCTTTCACTGGCGAAATCTCAACAGGTATGCTCAAGGAAATGGGCGTTGAATATGTAGTTCTCGGTCACAGCGAGAGAAGACAGTATTTCGGTGAAACAGACGAAACTGTAAACAAGAGAACAAAGGCTGCTCTTGCCGCAGGTCTTAAGCCAATCGTTTGCGTTGGCGAACTCCTCTGGGAGCGTGAGTGCGACATCACAGAAGAAGTTATCGCAAGACAGATTAAGCTTGACCTCTTCAATGTAACAGAAGAAGAACTCAAGAATATTGTTATCGCTTACGAGCCTGTATGGGCTATCGGCACAGGCAAAACTGCTACAGCTGATCAGGCTGAAGAGGTTTGCTCTTTCATCCGTGCTACAATCGCTAAGCTTTACAATCAGGCTGCCGCTGACGCTGTTACAATTCAGTACGGCGGTTCAATGAATGACGGCAATGCTGACGAGCTTCTCTCAAAGACAAATGTTGACGGTGGTCTTATCGGCGGTGCATCACTCGTTGCCGAGAAGTTTGCCGCAATCGTAAAGGCTGCAAGCAAGTAATTTAAACAGTATATTCAAACACAATGCCGTGTCCTTTTGGGCACGGCACAAAAGTCTGTAATCGGCTTTTGGATTTTGTTTTTTGCATAACAAGATTGTGTATGCTTTATGGAAAGGACACGCAAAATGAAAAAACCGGTAATTTTAATGATTCTTGACGGCTTTGGTATTGCTCCCGAAAAAGGCAACGCTATCAAGGCTGCTAAAAAGCCAAACATTGACAAGCTTTTTGCATCTAATCCGCTCACACAGATTGGTGCGTCGGGTATGGATGTAGGTCTTCCTGACGGTCAGATGGGTAACTCTGAGGTCGGTCACACAAATATGGGTGCCGGCAGAATCGTTTATCAGGAACTCACAAGAATTACAAAGACTATCAACGAGGACAAGCTCAAAGATAACGAGGCTATTGTTGATGCAATGGACAAGGCTCTCAAGAACGGCACGGCACTTCACCTTATGGGACTTCTCTCAGACGGCGGTGTTCACAGCCACATTGAGCACCTCTACGGTATTCTTGAACTTGCTAAGAAAAAGGGTCTTAAAGATGTTTACATTCACGCATTCCTTGACGGTCGTGATGTTCCGCCTTCAAGTGCCGCTGAATATGCTGACAAGCTTCTTAACAAGCTCAAAGAAATCGGCATAGGCAAGGTTGCCACAGTTGAGGCAGATACTACGCAATGGACAGAGATAACAACTGGGACAGAGTTGAAAAGGCATATGCCGCTATGGTATACGGCGAGGGCAACAAGGCAGACTGCCCTGTTTGCGCAATTAAGAACTCTTACAATGACGGCGTAACAGACGAATTTGTTGTTCCTTGTGTTATTGAGGGCGGTGCTCAGGTTAAGCCTAACGACAGCATCATCTTCTTCAACTTCCGTCCTGACAGAGCAAGAGAGATTACAAGAACATTTGTTGACCCTGATTTTAAGGGCTTTGAGAGAAAGAACGGTTTCTTCCCCGTAAACTTTGTTTGCATGACTCAGTATGATGCAACAATGCCTAATGTTGAAGTTGCATTCAAGCCAGAGGTTCTCAAGAACACACTCGGCGAGTATGTATCCGACAAGGGCATGACACAGCTCAGAATTGCAGAAACAGAAAAGTATGCTCATGTAACATTCTTCTTCAACGGCGGTGTTGAAAAGCAGTATCCGGGTGAGGACAGAATTCTTGTTAAGTCGCCTGCTGTTGCAACATATGACCTTCAGCCTGAAATGAGTGCTTACGAGGTTACAGACAAGCTTGTTCCGGCAATCAAGAGCGGTAAGTACGATATGATTATCCTCAACTACGCTAACTGCGATATGGTTGGTCACACAGGTGTATTCGAGGCAGCCGTAAAGGCTGTTGAAGCTGTTGACACCTGCGTTGGCAAGGTTGTTGACGCAATCAAAGAAATGGGCGGTGTTGCTCTTATCACAGCCGACCACGGCAATGCAGATAAGATGGTTGCAGAGGACGGTTCACCGTTTACTGCTCACACAACAAACCCTGTTCCTTTCTGCGTAGTAAACTACGACTGCGAGCTTCGTGAGGGCGGCAGACTTGCCGATATCGCTCCGACAATGCTCCAAATTATGGGACTCGAGCAGCCCGAAGAAATGGACGGCATAAGCCTTATTAAGTAATTTATTTTACTGATCATATACAGAGCCACCGATGTTTTATCGGTGGCTTTTTTTGTGTTAGCACAAAACTGTAGGGGTAGCCTTGCAACCGCCGCAAATTCCCGCAACGCAAAATTTAAGTTGTAAAATATCGTTAATCGGTGTAAAATAATATTACTTATGTATTGTTAATTTTATGGCAGAGAAGGGGAAAATTTGATTAAGCTACGAAGATATCTTGCATACTACAAAAAGGAATGTATCATCGGTCCGCTTTGCAAGCTGTTTGAGGCAATTTTGGAGTTGCTCGTTCCGCTTGTTATGGCAGGAATCATCGACAACGGTGTGCGAAACGGCGACACGGCATACATCTGGAGAATGGGCGGTCTGCTCGTTATTCTTGCAACTGTAGGACTTTGCAGTGCGCTTGTGTGTCAGTATCTTGCATCAAAGGCATCTCAGGGTGTGGGAACAAGACTTCGCCGAGATTTGTTTTTGCACATCAACAGATTATCACACGCAGAGTTGGACAAGCTCGGCACTCCGTCACTTATAACACGAATCACATATGACACCAATCAGGTTCAGCAATCTGTTGCAATGGCTATCCGCCTGCTCACCAGAGCACCGTTTATTGTTATCGGTTCAATGGTTATGGCAATGACAATCAACCTTGAAATGTCAATTATTTTCTTCATTGCGGCTATATTGATTGCCGTTACTCTTTACCTCATTATGACAAAGAGTATTCCTATTTTTGAAAAAATGCAGAAAAAGCTCGACAAAATCAGCCTTATCTGCCGTGAAAATCTTTCGGGCAACAGGGTTATCAGAGCCTTTTCAAAGCAGAAAAATGAGAAAAAGCGTATTGACGATTCAACCGAGGATTTGGCTAAAACTTCGATCAGAGTAAGCATTCTTTCGGCACTTTTAAGCCCTGTCACCTACATCATCACCAATGCTGCAATTATTCTCATCATTTGGTTTGGCGCTCAGAATGTCAACGCAGGCAACGGAATGCTTTCGGGTGACATCATCGCCCTTGTAAACTATATGACGCAGATTTTGCTTGCAATGATTGTTGTTGCAAACCTTGTTGTACTTTTCACGAAGGCAAGTGCAAGTGCGGCAAGACTTAACGAAGTGTTTGAAACTCAGCCGAGTGTGTGTGAAAGCACTACCGAGAACATTGAAATTTCAGAAAACGAAAGCACTCCGAAAATCGAATTTGACAATGTAAACTTCACATACGGCACGGGTGATGATGAGCTTGAGGACATCAGCTTTAAAATCAAGCGTGGTCAGACGGTCGGTCTTATCGGCGGTACGGGTTGCGGTAAAAGTACGCTTGTCAACCTTATCCCCCGTTTTTACGATGCAACACAGGGTACTGTAAGCGTTGACGGCAGAAATGTCAAGGACTATCCGTTCTTACAGCTCCGTTCACAGATTGGTATTGTTCCTCAGCAGTCAATTCTTTTCAAGGGAACAATCCGTGACAATATGAAATGGCAAAACGAAAATGCAACTGACGAAGATATTATAAAGGCTCTAAAAATTGCGCAGGCATATGAGTTTGTAAGCAAGCTGAACAAAGGGCTTGACAGCTTTGTTGAACAGGGCGGTAAGAACTTCAGCGGAGGTCAGCGTCAGCGACTTTGCATTGCCAGAGCACTCACAGGCTCACCGAAGCTTCTCATTCTTGACGACAGCTTTTCGGCTCTTGACTTTGCAACAGATGCGGCACTCAGAAAGGCTTTGCGTGAAAACACAAAGGATATGACCGTGATAATCGTTACACAGCGTTGCTCAACAATCAAGAACGCAGACCTTATTCTTGTGCTTGATGACGGCAGACTTGTAGGCAAAGGTCCGCACGATGAACTGTTTGAAAGCTGCGAAACCTACCGTGAAATCTGTCTTTCACAGCTTAATGAAGAGGAGGCAAAAAGATGAAAAATTCAGCAAAAAAATCCTCCTCTGTAAAAAAGATACTCAAAAAAATAAAGCCGTATTCGTTTTATCTGATTTTAGCTCTTGTGAGCGCAATCATCAGCGTTTCGCTCACGCTCTATATTCCGGTTCTCACAGGTAACGCAATCGACAACATCATTGACAAGGGTAATGTTGACTTTGCAAGCGTTATTCAGATTCTTGTATATATCGGTGTAGGCATCGGCGGTGTGGCACTTTTCCAGTGGATTATGACCTACTTTACCAACATTGTCAGCTACCGCACTGTTCGTGACCTCAGAAGAGAGGTTTTTGAAAAATTCAACACAGTTCCCCTCTCCTACATTGACACAACACCTCACGGCGACCTTATCAGCCGAGTAATTAACGATGTTGACGCAGTTGGTGACGGTCTTACACAGATGTTTCTACAGCTTTTTTCTGGCATTGTTACCATTGTCGGCACGCTTGTATTTATGCTGACAATCAACTGGAAAATCGCCCTTGTGGTTGTTGTTCTCACACCGCTTTCGCTCTTTGTTGCGGCATTCATCGGCAAGATGACGCACAACCGCTTTACCCGTCAACAGGCACTCAACGGTGAAATCTCGTCATATGTTGAGGAGCATATCGGCAATCAGAGAATTGTAAAGGCTTTTTCATATGAGGACAGAGCCTTTGAAGAATTTGAAAAGTACAACGATGAACTTCTTGAAGTGGGATTCAAGCGCAGTTTGCAGGCGCACTTGCCAACCCGTCAACAAGATTCGTAAATGCATTGGTTTATGCCGCAGTAGGCATTATGGGTGCTCTGTTTGCCGTTGCAGGCACACTTTCGGTCGGACAGTTATCATGCTTCCTTACCTACGCAAATCAGTACACAAAGCCGTTTAACGAGGTTACAGGCGTACTCACGCAGTTGCAGACAGGCATTGCGGCGGCAGGACGGGTTTTTGAGGTTCTTGAGGCAGATAACGAAATTCCCGACAACAGTACAAAAGAGCTTGAGCATTGCAAAGGCAATGTCAGGATTGAGAATGTAAACTTCTCCTACACAAAGGAAAAACCGCTCATCACAAACTTTTCGCTTGATGTCAAGAGTGGCAGTCACATTGCCATTGTCGGTCCGACAGGTTGCGGCAAGACAACATTCATCAATCTTCTTATGAGATTTTATGACACGGACAGTGGCAAAATCAGCATTGACGGTGTTGACATTATGGATATCACCCGTGACAACCTCAGAAAATGCTACGGAATGGTTCTTCAGGACAGCTGGCTGTTCAACGGAACGATTATGGAAAATCTGCGTTACGGCAACGAAAACGCAACCGAAGAAGAAGTTATTACCGCCGCAAAGGCGGCATATGCGCACTCATTCATCCGCCGTATGTCTGACGGCTACAACACCGTAATCAGCGAGGACGGCGGTAATCTCAGTCAGGGACAGAAACAGCTTTTGTGTATTGCAAGGGCGATGCTTACAAACCCGTCAATCCTTATTCTTGACGAGGCAACTTCATCAATTGATACCCTTACCGAAATCCGTGTTCAAAAGGCTTTTGCCAAGATGATGAAGGGCAAGACGAGCTTTGTTGTTGCCCACAGACTTTCAACAATCAAGGAAAGCGATGTTATCCTTGTTATGAAGGACGGCAACATCATTGAACAAGGCACACACGAGGAGTTGCTCGCCAAAGGCGGATTCTATAACAAACTTTACAACAGTCAGTTTGCAAAGCAGTAATACGGCGACGGTCACTGACCGCAAATCGAAACAATTGTAAAATCGTTTTGACAATAAACCGTATAACTGACTACTACACTTGAACACACAATTTTCAACAATTCCGAAAATATATACAAAACGAGGTCATCAGCTAAAAACCGATGACCTCTGTTTTTTATTATGAACTTTTAATCAGAAAGGGATTTTTCAACATTTATTATCGGATAAAGCTTTTCGTCAATTGACTTGATTTTCTCGATTGCACTCTGTTTAATCTGTCTTTCTGTAAGGTCAAGTCCATACGGAATAACCATATCAAAGACAACATTTGTATGCGTACTGCCCTTTACAATTCTGAAATCGTGGATTGAATACTCCGGGTTAAGCTCACACAAGCCCTCCTCCACCTTCATCTTAAGTTCATTTGTGAACGCATCGTTTGAGGCAATCGGATCCATATGTATGGTTGCAAAACAGTTGTACCTGTTTTCAAGCTGTTTTTCCGTCAGGTCAATTGCGTCGTGAGCTTCAAGGATATCCTCGTCACACGGTACCTCTGCGTGGAGTGAAATAAAGCATCTGCCCGGACCGTAATCGTGAATAATCAAATCGTGGATACCCACAATCATATCATTTTTCAACACTGTTTCCTTGATTTCATCAACAAATTCGGCATCTGGCGCTTTGCCGAGGAGCGGAGAGAGGCTCTCTCTGAATGTGCTGACACCCGTAAAAAGTATGAACAGCGAAACACACACGCCGAGCCAACCGTCAATCTGAACTCCTGTTGAGGCTGAAATAAGCAATCCGATTATTACAACCGAGGTTGCAATGCAATCGGTCAACGAATCAAGTGCCGCCGCCTTGAGTGCGGTTGAATTTATTTTTCTCGACAATCCCGAATTAAAAAAGTACATCCATAATTTTACGAAAATTGACGCAATCATTATTGCGAGTGAAAGCGTTGAAAATGCCGTTTTATCCTCGGGAGTAATTATCTTTTCTATCGAACTTTTTATAAGCTCAACACCCATTAAAAGGATTACAACGGAAATTCCCAAGCCTGCCACATACTCATAACGACCGTGACCGAACGGATGCTCTCTGTCGGCAGGACGGCTTGCAAGCTTAAATCCGAGGAATGTAACAACCGAACTACCTGCGTCCGAAAGGTTGTTGAGGGCATCGGCAATGACGGAAACCGATGTCGAAACAATTCCGGCAAACAATTTTCCTCCGAACAGTAACAGGTTAAGAATTATTCCGCAAACACCCGAAAGGTTGCCATAGGCAGTTCTAACCTTTGGATTATCGCAATTGTCGCTGTCTTTAACGAACAGCTTTACAAGTAATTTTGTCAAATAAAACACCAACTAAAATTTATTTACAGCGAATCGTTTCGGCTGAAAACATCGGCAACCTCAGTAATTGAAATGTACGCTTTCTTGTCGATTTCACGCACAATTTCCTTCAGCTTGCCAATCTGAAAACGGTTGACAACAAAGTAAATCATCACCTTGTCCTTGCCTGAATATCCGCCCTGAGCCTGCATTACGGTAACACCGCTTTGAAATTCCTCCGAAAGTGCGTTACAAATTTCATCGCAACGGCTTACAGACGTAATAATCGTTGCCGCCTTTGCCCTGTCAAAACCTTCAACAATAAAGTCAATCGTTTTAAGTGCGGCAAAATATGTAACAATCGAATAAAGCGGAAGAATCCAGCTTTGCAAAATGAAACCGCATACAACATAAAGTACGATATTGTATGCCATAACGAATGAACCAACCGATACACCGATTTTCTTCGCAAAGATTACTGCCATAACCTCGATGCCGTCCATTGCACCGCCAAATTTGATTGCAAGACCGCTGCCTATACCCGAAATCACACCGCCGAACACGGCACAAAGGAGCAAATCGGTTCCCGCAAGCGGAGACGCCATACTGACATCAACGGGCAGAACATCGGTTATCAGCCATGAAACGAACGAATAAACTGCAACCGTATAAATTGCGTAAAATGTAACTTCTTTCCCTGCTTTTTAAGTCCGAACAAAAACAGCGGCAGGTTAAAAATTATAAGAAAAAGTGAAAGCGACAGGCTTTCGGGTGTAAGTTGTGCGGCAAGCATAGCCGTACCTGAAATTCCGCTGTCGTAAAGGTTCACGGGATTAAGAAATATTGTAATTCCAAACGCATTGATAATTCCGGCAATTGTGAGAAAAAGCATATTTTTGATTTTGATTGTCTTTCTCGCTCTTTGTAAAAGATTTTTCATTGTCATCATCCTTTGCGATAAATTTCCATCCCCATAATCACATAAGTATAGCCTAATTGTATCACAATAATGATATTTACGCAAGAAAAGCAAAAGGCACCGAAAAATCGGTGCCTTAATCAGCTTATTGATTATTCCTGAGAGTCGGCCTTGGCTTTCTCAATAATTTTTTGAGCAACATTTGCAGGAGTATCCTCATAGCGGACAAACGCAAATTCAAATGATCCTCTGCCCTGTGTTACCTGACGAATGTAGGTTGCAAAGTCATCCATTTCTGCCATAGGAACTTCCGCCTCAACAATCTGCGTGCCGTTTTCACCCGGCTGCATACCGAGTACACGACCTCTGCGCTTGTTGACCTCGCCCATTACATCACCCATATTTGCATCGGGCACATTGGCTTTAAGGCTTCCGATCGGCTCAAGAAGCGTCGGAGAGGCATTCGGAATACCGTTCTTATAAGCAAGAGATGCCGCTGTCTTGAATGACATCTCGGAGGAATCAACAGGATGATATGAACCGTCATAGAGAGTAGCCTTGATGCCTACCATCGGATAGCCTGCAAGAACACCCTTCTTGATTGAATCCTGAAGTCCCTTTTCAACAGCAGGGAAGAAATTTTTCGGGACTGCACCGCCGACAACTCTTTCGGCAAATACAAGACCGTCCGAATCACACGGCTCAAATTCAATCCACACATCACCGAACTGACCGTGGCCGCCTGACTGCTTTTTATATCTGCCCTGTGCAGAAACCTTTTTACGGATAGTTTCTCTGTATGCAATCTTTGGCTTTTTGAGGACTGCGTCAACATTATATTTTGTTTTAAGTCTTGAAATTACAACATCAAGGTGCTGTTCGCCGAGTCCCGAAATTAACATTTCATGGGTTTCGTGGTTTGAAACGAGCTTGATTGTCGGATCTTCGTCTGCAAGCTTTGCAATGCCCTGAGCAACCTTATCCTCGTCACCCTTCTTTGCCGGATACACAGCCATTGTATATGATGATGACGGATAGTCGATTCCGTCAAGAACAACCTTTCTGAGAGGTGAGCAGAGCGTGTCGCCTGTCTTTGTTGATGCAAGCTTCGGGATTGCGCCGATGTCACCTGCACCGATGTACGGAACATCCGACTGCTTTTTACCGCTTACGGAAAGCACCTTTGTAATTCTCTCCTGTGCGCCTGTACGCATATTGATGAGAGGAGCGTCCGAGCTTACCTTGCCCGAAACAACCTTTACATATGAAAGTCTGCCGATGAACGGGTCTGCAACCGTCTTGAATACGATTGCGGCAGCCGCACCGCCGTCATTAACCGAAACATCAACGGGTTCACCGTCAAGGTCAACACCGATTTCACCGCTCTTGTCAGCCGCTGACGGAGCAAGCCATGTAAGGCTGTTCAAAAGCTGATCAATTGCGAATGTATTATGAGCGTCACCGCAGAATACGGGGCAGATTGTGCCGTCCTTAACGCCCTGACTTACACCGAGAATGATTTCTTCGGGAGTAAACTCCTCACCCATAATAAACTTGTCAAGAAGTTCCTCGCTTGTTTCGGCAACAGCTCCTTGATAGCCTCACGCAAGCCCTCAAGCCTGTCGCCCATATCAGGAAGCGCAGTCTGTTTTACACTGCCGTCTGTGCCGTACTCATAAGCCTTGTAATCAAACAAATTAACATAAGTGTTTGCCTGACCGTCAACAATGTACGGAACAACAACCGGACAAACAGACGGACCGAATGTAGCCTTCAAGCTCTCGAATACACGATAGAAACGGGCACTTTCGTCGCAAAGACCGTTTACAAAGAACACCTTTGTAAGCCCTGCCTTTGTTGCCGCCTCAACTGCTTTTTCGGTACCTACACAGACACCGTCCTTGCCCGAAACAACAACGAGCGCTGTGTCAGCCGCTCTCATGCCCTCTGCAACACCGCCTGCAAAATCAAAAAGACCGGGGGTGTCGATTAGGTTGATTTTTGTATTTTCCATTCAATCGGTGCAACCGCCGTCATAATTGAAGTCTGTCTTTTGATCTCCTCGCTGTCAAAATCAAGGACTGTGTTGCCGTCTGCAACCTTACCGAGTCTTTCGCTCATCTTCGAGAGATAAAGTATTGACTCCGCAACCGAGGTTTTGCCGCTGCCGCTGTGTCCTGCGAGGGCAATATTAAGAATTTTTTTAGCGTCGTATTGTTTCAAAAGTGAAATCCCCTTTCGTAAAATTTCTATTCTAATCAAGCTATTTCGACAAAATTAAACAATAGTGTCAATTAATACGGAATTATTATAGCATATTTGTATAAAATAAACAACCGAATTATGGCAAAATAAAAAAATTCACCCTTTGCCCAAATGGACAAGGATGAATTGTGCAACTTGCTTTTTTATTTTATGTTAAGCTGAAAAATATACAGATTTTTGCAAGGTCAATTGTGCATTTTAACGATTGGGCTTTCTGAAAAAACAATTTTCGACAAAAGGAAAGGCTCTCAAAACGAGAGCCTTGAAAACTTGATTATTCGAGAACCGCACCCTGTGCGCCTGATGTAACAAGCTTTGCATAACGAGCAAGGTAGCCTGTTGTAATCTTGGGCTGACGGGGCTTCCACTCTGCCTTACGCTTTGCAAGCTCTTCGTCAGAAACGAGGAGATTGATTGTGTTTGCAGGAATGTCGATTTCAATCATATCGCCCTCTTTAACAAGTGCAATCGGACCGCCGACTGCTGCCTCGGGAGATACATGACCGATAGCCGCACCTCTTGTTGCACCTGAGAAACGACCGTCTGTGATAAGAGCAACACAGTTGCCGAGACCGCTGCCCATAATAGCGGAAGTCGGGTTGAGCATTTCTCTCATACCCGGACCGCCCTTAGGACCTTCGTATCTGATAACAACAACCTCACCGGGATTGATTTTGCCGTCATAAATTGCACTGAGAGCATCCTCTTCGCAGTCAAACACTCTTGCCGCACCCTTGTGGTGCATCATTTCCTCTGCAACGGCACTTCTCTTAACAACAGAACCGTCAGGAGCAAGGTTACCCTTGAGAACAGCAATACCGCCTGTCTTACTGTATGGATTTGTAACAGGGCGAATGATGTCTGTGTCCTTGATTTCACAACCCTTAATGTTCTCGCCTACAGTCTTGCCTGTTGCCGTGATAAGGTCTGTGTCAAGAAGTCCAACCTTTGTAAGCTCGTTCATTACGGCATAAACACCGCCTGCCTCGTTGAGATCCTCCATATATGTGTGACCTGCAGGAGCAAGGTGACAAAGGTTAGGAGTCTTTTTGCTGATTTCATTGGCAATGTCAAGGTTAAGCTTAACACCTGCCTCTTTTGCGATTGCAGGAAGGTGGAGCATTGTATTTGTTGAACAGCCGAGAGCCATATCAACAGTAAGAGCATTCATAAATGCTTTTTCCGTGAGAATGTCACGAGGACGGATATCCTTTTCAAGGAGTTCCATAACCTTCATGCCGGCGTGCTTTGCAAGCTTGATTCTGTCTGAGTAAACAGCAGGAATTGTGCCGTTACCCTGAAGTCCCATACCGATTGCTCGGTAAGACAGTTCATACTGTTGGCGGTGTACATACCCGAACATGAACCGCATGACGGACAAGCCTTGTTTTCAAACTCGGCAAGCTCTTCGGCAGTAATCTTGTTTGCCGTGTAAGCGCGACTGCCTCAAACATACTCGAAAGACTTGTCTTTTTGCCCTTAACATGACCTGCAAGCATAGGACCGCCGCTTACGAAAACTGTCGGAACATTGATTCTTGCGGCAGCCATAAGCATACCCGGAACATTCTTGTCGCAGTTAGGAACCATTACAAGTGCGTCAAACGCATGAGCCTTTGCCATAGCCTCTGTTGAGTCTGCGATAAGCTCACGGGTTACAAGAGAATACTTCATTCCCTCATGTCCCATAGCAATACCGTCACAAACAGCGATTGCAGGGAATACAATCGGAACACCGCCTGCAAGAGCAACGCCCTGCTTAACGGCGTCAACAATCTTATCTATATTCATATGTCCCGGAACGATATCGTTCTTGGAACTTACAATACCGATAAAAGGTTTCTTAATTTCTTCTTCGGTAAGACCGAGAGCATTCAAAAGCGAACGCTGAGGTGCGGTACTTACGCCGTCCTTTATAACTGAACTTTTCATTTTAAACACCCTTTCCATAATTATCAAATCGGAACAAAATTCACATAAAGCCCTTCAATTGTTCCATAATAAAACACAGTAAAAATTTCTGTATCGTTAATCTTAATTTTAGCACATCGGCTGTTCAAAATCAAGTAGAGAACCTATATTGCCAAAATCATTTATTGCGGCTCAATCGTTGATTATTCTGCCTTTTCAACGTTGGGCATAATAAAGTTATCCCTTGAATATTCCCACAGCTTTTTTGAGCCGTCGGCAGTGTTTTTGTTGCGGTTAAGAATACTGTGCAGGTGAACAATATGCTCTACCACGCCTTGCCGTCGGTTGCATCATTGAGCATGGCGGGCTGAATGTTATCCATTGTGTGTGCAAACTTTGCTTCGGCTGTTTCACCGCTTTCAAATTCAAGCCACAGATTCATCATCTTTCGCCCTGATCTTCCGGAAGAAGTCCGAAAATTCTTTTTGCGGCTTTCATTTCACGCTCTGCCTGAGTTTTCTTAGCTTCCTCATCATAGGCATATGTATCGCCTGCGTCAATCTCGACAATATCGTGAATCAGGAGCATTGTCATTGTTTTAAGCACATCAATTTCCGAATTTGCATATTCGGAAAGCATAACGGTCATTATCGCCATATGCCATGCGTGCTCGGCATCGTTTTCCTTTTTCCGGGCGTCGGAAAGGTAGGTTTGACGGATGATGAATTTTTCCTTATCAATTTCCTTTATAAAATCAAATTGCTTTTCAATTCTTGATTTCTCCATAATGTTCCCTCTTAAAATTCAGGCCTCACATGGGCATAGTGCAGGCTTTATGTGATTATTTATTTACTACAGGAAGTTTGGTTTTATCGTATTCATCCAATCTGTTGCCGTAAAGGTAATAGTTCGTTTCTTTTACAACAACAGGCGAAAGCACAACTACGGCAATAAGGTTGGGAATTGACATAAGTGCATTGAAGATGTCAGCCATTGTCCAAACAAGGTCGAGCTTGATAACAGGACCGATGAGAAGAATAAATACAAAATCAGCTTGTAAGGAATCATACCGCCTCTGCCGAAAAGATATTCAACACAGCGTTCACCGTAGTATGACCAGCCGAGAATTGTTGAATATGCAAAAGCGGCAATACCGATAACAAGAATCGGTGTGCCGATTACGGGAATCTGCTGGAAGGCTTTGTATGTAAGGTCGCCGCCGTCGGAAACATCAATTGCAGGATTTTTGATAATTGAGCTTACAAGCACAAGACCTGTCATAAGACAAACAACGACTGTGTCCCAGAAAGTACCCGTTGAAGAAATCATAGCCTGACGAACAGGATTTCTTGTCTGAGCGGCAGAGGCAACTATCGGAGCAGAACCCATACCGGATTCGTTACTGAAAAGGCCTCTTGCAATACCGTAACGAGCGGCAAGCATAAGGCTTGAACCGAGGAAACCGCCTGCAACGGACTTGAGAGAAAATGCGTCCTGAAAAATCATTTCAAATGTCTTACCGAGAACATCAAAGTTCATGCCGAGGATAATAAGACAGCCGATAACATAGAAAACAGCCATAAACGGTACAAGAAGTTCGCAAACTCTTGAGATTGACTTGATACCTCCGAAAATTACAACGGCTGTAATTGCGGCAACAAGAACACCTACAATAATCGAAATAACTGAAGCGTCCTGACCGAAAAGATTCACCGTACCAAGGTCAAAGGTGTTGTTCATAATGTTTGAAATTGCATTAACCTGAACACCCGAACCGATTCCGAAGGATGCAAGCAATGCAAAAAGTGCAAAAAGAACGGCGAGGATTTTGCCGAGAGTCTTAAACTTAAATCCTCTTTCAAGGGCATACATAGCGCCGCCGAGCATTCTGCCGTCAGAGGTCTTTACACGATACTTTACACCGATGAGTGACTCGGAATACTTCGTTGCGATGCCGAAAACACCGGTGAGCCAGCACCAGAGAACCGCACCGGGTCCGCCGAGTGCAATTGCAGTACCTACGCCTATGATATTACCAGTGCCGATTGTTGAGGCAAGTGCTGTTGCAAGAGCCTGAAACGGACTGATATCACCGTCTGAATCGGGATCCTTTGTCACCGAAAGTTTGATTGCCTTAAAAGTTTTTCTCTGTACAAATTTTGTGCGAATTGTGAGGAAAATGTGAGTTCCGAGAAGAAGGATAATCATAAACCAACCCCACAGGAAGTCATTGAAGCTATTCATCACAGTTGAAATCGCATCCCACATATTGTACGCCTCCTTGTTTTAGTATAATCCTACCCTGTTTAATATACAAAAGCAAAACCTGCTTTATGTCCGTTAATGTTTTTTACAAAAATCGTTTTACATCAATAAGGTTGTCTGCAACTCCGTAAAGAAGGGGAATTGCCTCTGCACTCGGACGGTCAAGGTCGGGAACCATAACCGTTTTACACCCTGCCGAGCTTGCCGACTTTATGCCGTTGAGCGAGTCCTCAAGTGCAATGCAGTTTTCGGGAGCAAGTCCGAGTTTTTCTGCGGCATAAAGATAAATGTCGGGTTCGGGCTTTCCTTTTGCAACCATTGACGCACAAACTATTTCGTCAAAATAATCGTAAAGACCGAGAGCCGAAAGATATTTTTTCGTTCTTTCCGGAGCGGTTGCGGTTGCAAGGGCAACCCTGTAGCCGTTCTGCTTTAAAAAGCCGAGAAATTCAGCGGCACCGGGCTTTGATTCAATGCCGTTTTCCGAGATGAACTTATCCATAAGCTCAATTCTTTTATCGTGAACCTTGCAGTAGTCAAAATCCTCTCCAAAAAAGCCCTTTAATTTTGCAATTGCAAACGGGCGAGCCATTGAGCGAATACTGAGTGCGTGGTGCGTTTCCATAGGATAACCGTAAAAAAGAGCCGCCTCACACCAAAAACGGACATACAGCTTTTCTGTGTCAAGAATGACACCGTCCATATCGGAAATAATACCTTTTATATCAGGATTCATATTTTACCTCCCGATTTTTTTAGATTCATATTTACAAACGCAATTCCGAGTGAAATCAGAATAAGCGAGATGAGCGTTTCGATTCTGAAAACATTTTCACCGAGCATAAGCCCCGACAAAACTGTTCCGAACACGGGTACAAGCAGATTGAAAACGGAAATTCTGCTTGCATCATGAAATTTGAGAAGTGCTGTCCACAGCGAAAATGCCGCCGCTGATACGAACGCAAGCCAGAGCAACACGGAAACACTTTCAACATTTATCAAACCAATACTGCCACCGCAGCATATGCCCGACACAAGCAATATAAAACCGCCTGTTAAAAGCTGAAAAGCGGTTACAGGAACGGATCTCGTCCTGTTGTGACTTTTTTCGCAACGATGTTGCCTGCCGCCGCAGATATTGTTGAAAAGAGAATCATCATATCGCCGAACCAAGTGTCCGTGCTGACAGTTCCGCCGAAATTGATTGCGATAATTCCGCCGAATCCGAGAATACAACCGATAATCTTCATCGGCGTGAGCCTGTCGTTTTTGAAAAACAACGGCACGAAAAGTACGGTAAAGAACGACGCACAAGCCGTTATTATAGAGGTGTTCGTTCCGCTTGTAAAACCGATTCCGATGTATGTAAAAATATACTGCAATCCTGTCTGCACCACTCCGAGTGAACAGACGGGCAGTATATCTTTTTTTGAAAGCGTAGGCGTTTCTTTTGATATCCACAAAAAGAGAAACACCATAAATCCCGCCAACATAAACCGCATTCCTGCAAAAATCAGCTTTGAGCCGATATCCGACTCCTCAATCTTAAAAGCAGAGTAGCCAACCTTTATAAACGGAAAAGCCGTTCCCCACAAAAGTGTGCAGAAAATTGCTGTTAAATATGCTATTTTTTTATTTTGTAACAGTTTCATTTTATTCATCCGGAAAAATTAACAATATCAAATGTAGTATACCATAAAAATCGGAAAAAGAAAACCTTACAATTTCAAAAATTTGTTTATTCCGTAAACAGAATTTGCACCGTCACAACAGGCGGTTATAATTTGTCGCAGATTTTTTGTGCGTATATCCCCTGCAACAAAAATTCCCGACACGGATGTCTGACAGGTTTCATCGGCAATCACATAGCCGTTGTCATCAGTTTTTACAAAACCCTTGACACATTCGGTTCTCGGTTCAAGACCTACCGCAACAAAAACTCCGTCAGTTTTCAGAATTTTCTCGTTGTCAAGCGTAACCGATTTAACCTTTTCGTCACCGTCAATTTTCACAACATTGGTGTTGTAAAGAATTTTGACATTGCCCGATTTTTCAAGCTTTTGCACAAGCACTCTGTCGGCTTTTAATGCATCGCCCCTGTAAATAAGAAAAACCCGTTTGCATATATGAGAAAGATAGGTTGCCTCGGTAACGGCGGTGTTTCCTCCGCCGATTACCGCCACTGTTTTGTCTTTGAAAAAATAGCCGTCACACACGGCACAATAGCTTACTCCTCTGCCCTCAAACTTATTTTCACCGTCAATTCCCAATTTTTTGTGAGTTGCGCCCATGCAGAGAATAACAGATTTTGTCTTGACCTCGCTGTCGGAACATTCAAGGATAAAACCGTCATAATTTTTTCTTATGCCGACAAGGGATTGTCTGACAAATTTGCACCGAATGACTTTGCGTGTGAATAAAAGTGCTGAATGAGGTCAAAGCCTGCAATATCGCTGAAGCCCGTGTAGTTTTCAACCGCATCCGTGAGGGCAATTGAACTGCCCTCGGGTGATGACGGATCAAGCACAATGCAGTCAAGTCCGCTCCGTGAGGCATAGAGTGCTGCCGTAAGTCCTGCCGCACCTCCGCCGACAATTACAAGGTCATACAAAACTCTCACCCGTTTTTTCGGAGATTGCGGAGATTATCCGTTCTTCGGTCTGAACACCCGACATACGCAAAATTTCGTTGCCGTCTTTAAAGAGCAAAAGTGCAGGAATTCCCGATACACCGTAGCGTTCTGTCAATTCGGGATTTTCGTCAACATTGACCTTGACGGTTTCAAAATATGCTTTGTACTTGTTACCGATTTCTTCGATTACAGGCGAAAGCATTCTGCACGGTGAACACCATTCGGCATAAAAATCGGCAAGCACCGGCTTTGATGATTTTATTAAACTTTCAAATTCATTTTTCCGTATGTTTTGAATCACAATATCACTCCGTAAATCGTTTTTACTATTGTTCCCGATTTAAAGGTAATTATTATATCTTTGTCTGCACATTCAAATTATGTGTAACGGCAAACCGATTTTATTGTAAAAAGGCGAAAAAAGCCCCCTCGAAAAATCGAGAGGACTTTAAATTTTTTAATTTTCGCAAATTGCAATAGCAACAAATATTTTTGACAATTTTTGTATTGATTTATTTTAAGGCAAATGTCATTCAAAATACAAATTTCTCAAAGCCGAAATTTCTTTGGCATAACCGTCAAGCTCGTTCGGGGTTTCAAGGAAAAACGGAAGATTTCGCAAATTTTCATTATTTATAATTTTTCCGAACGCATCAATTCCGATGTAGCCCTCGCCTATTTTCTGATGTCTGTCCTTGTGGCTGCCGATAGGATTCATACTGTCATTGAGATGAATTGCCTTGAGTCTTTCAAGCCCGATTACACGGTCAAATTCTTCAAGAACTCCGTCAAGATTATTCACAATGTCATAACCGGCGTCAAAAACATGGCAGGTATCAAGCAGACACCGATTTTATCGTTTCGCTCCACACGGTCGATAATCATACGCAGTTCTTCAAAGGTTCTGCCGACCTCCGTGCCTTTGCCCGCCATTGTTTCAAGCAATACCGTGGTTGTCATATCATCGAACATTGCAGTATTCAATGCTGTGCCTATTTGCTCAACCGCAGCTTTAACGCCCTGTCCCGTGTGACTGCCGGGGTGAAAGTTGTAAAGATTATTCGGGAGATATTCCATTCGTTTCAAATCATCCGTAAGCGTGTTCAGAGCAAATTCACGGGTTTCGGGTTTTGCCGAACAGAGGTTCATTGTGTATGGTGCATGGGCAAGAATTTTTGCAAAATTATTTTCCGTCATAAGTTTTATAAGTGCATTGACATCTTCGATATCAATTTTTCTTGCAGATCCACCACGAGGGTTGCGTGTAAAAAATTGAAATGTGTTTGCTCCGATTGAAAGTGCATCTCTGCCGATTGCGTAAAACCCTTTTGATATTGAAAGATGAGAGCCGATATTAAGCATATTTTCTCCTTTTGCGTTAATTTATTTGCAGTAAGCGGTTTATCGTAAAGAAAAAAGCCTTTCTGTCAAAAGACAAAAAGGCTTTAGTTGGTCGGGATGACAAGACTTGAACTTGCGACTCCACGCCCCCCAGACGTGTGCGCTACCAAACTGCGCTACATCCCGTTGCAACATTAATATTTTAACAAACACTGCGAGCGTTGTCAAGATGTTTTAAAAACTTTTTGAATATTTTTGCACCATGAGTTAAAAAAAGCAAAACGGACACTGCCGATTGACAGTGTCCGAAAAATGCTTAATCAAAGATTAATTCGTTAAAATCAGTCTTCTTTCTTCTTTCT
>ENA-OQEB01000010-OQEB01000010.1-human-gut-metagenome-genome-assembly--contig:-NODE-10-length-76688-cov-4.913442_pt1 | contig 76688 bp, 89 predicted proteins | sample MGYA00242787_ERZ504619 | MGnify/ENA primary metagenome ERZ504619 (study PRJEB26092, sample SAMD00036317) | human gut metagenome | host: Homo sapiens | study: EMG produced TPA metagenomics assembly of... | reverse complement strand
AACCTGTTTTCAGTATAACATCAGATTTTGTAGCTTGTGAATCAAAACTGCTGTTTCCTGGCACATTCTAATCTGCATAATCTCAAAAAATTAAGCGTATTTGGCAAATCTTTTCATTCAAGTTTTGCCAAATACGCTTTTTCCATTTCTTTTTTTTGTTCAATCTGCTACTTTCTCGGATGTGCCTTCCGGTACACATCCCGGATCTTATTCACACCAAGGTGGAGATACATCTGCGTCGTCGAAATATCGGCGTGTCCCATCATCTCCTGGACACTCTTTAAGTCCGCACCGTTTTGCAGCAGATGGGTTGCAAACGAATGACGCAGGGTATGCGGCGTAATATCCGCCGTAATGCCTGCGGATTTCGCATAGGATTTCAGAATTTTCCAGAATCCCTGACGACTCATCGGACCTCCGGAGCAGTTGACAAACAATACATCATCATCCCGTCCATGCATCAGGGCTGCGCGCGCACTCCCCAGATACTGCTCCAACGCCTTTTTCGCCGGTCCGCCGAACGGAACGATCCGCTCCTTTTCATCGCGGCAGGTGATGTAGCCCATCATAAGGTTGACATCCTGTATCTTCAAATGGATCAGCTCACTGACGCGGATACCGGTCGCATACAGCATTTCCAGCATTGCTTTGTCGCGGATCCCCTTTGGCGTGTCGGTTTTGGGCTGGCGAAGCAGCAGATCGACCTCTGCGATGGAAAGGATCTCCGGCATTTTCCGCTCAACCCTCGGTGGCTGCAGTGCTTTCGACGGGTCAGATACCATTTTTCCCTCCTGACATGCATATTGGCAAAACATATGAATCGCCGCAATGCTGCGCGAGATCGTTGCCGGGGAGAAGTGTTCCCGCTCCAGATATAATAAATAAGAATTTAAAACCGTTGCATTCATCTGCTCCGGTTTTTCTATTCCGTGCTCCTTCAAAAAAACTGCCAGCTTTCGAAGATCGCGCTGATAGGAGACTTCTGTATTTTTTGACGCTTTCTTTTCCGTCTGTAGATAGTCCGTAAATGACTGTATCGTTTCCTGCATAGCTTTTTTCCTTTTTGCTTTTTTCTCCCTCTCACTGCCCGATAAAGGGTAACAATGCTTTTAATTATATACACGTTTTTTCAAAAATGCAATTCCCTTTTCAGACCGTTTTTACAGGATTTTCGCAAGAAACCACGGATTGACATAACTCTCAAGCAGAATACCCCACAGAAGCAGGATCATTGCAAAGAAGTAGCGCACGCCGAAGCAAAAATATTCCTTTTTCTGTATGCCGCCGGAAGGTGATTCGTCTCTGCCATCCGGCTGCACGCAGCAGCCATCAGAAATAACGCGGCAAGGTAGAGGAAAATCTGCGGAAAAAGAGCCAGAAAAAAGAAATAAAAGACCTGCCATTCCGTTCTGCAGATAGCAGCCGAGAGAAAGACGCCACACAGAAAACCATATGCCCAAACGGCAGCAGTGGCAAAATACGCACCGATTGCCGTCAATCCAAAGAGAAGTCCCGCAAATGCCGGTGCTAACCGTACCTTTAGAAGATAGGAAAAGCAGGCCTTTGCGGAAATTTTTCTTCCAAAAAAACGCCTCCGCCTGAAAGAGGCGGACGCTATTTCCCTCCTTCATTCCCGTGTGGGATGCCGCAAGCAGCAGCAGTACACCGAGAGTCATACCGGCCGCAAACCAGAGGGCAAAAAAACGAATATATGCATTCTCATCCCGTTCTCTCATTTGCTTTTTGCGCCTCCTTATTTTCTGCCTTACTGTCAATGTATTCACGGTTCATAGACAATATACGTAAAAGAAGTGCCTGCTCCGCAGACCCCCATCTGCGAATGGCACTTCTTTCCTCTTTTCAGGGTCCCCCAATGTCTCACGCACCGAAATGTCCGTTCATTTCAAACCCTGCTTTTTGTATATCCCCATAAGATATTTTTCACTTCTTTTATTTCACGACAAGATAGGTATCCAGATCATCGAACTGATCAAGGTAGCTGACTGCGCCCTCGTACATATTGGACTGCAGTACGATATTTACCGTGTTATAGATGCAGCGTTTCAGTTCTGCCATCGTCAGAGTTCCATCTGCAAGTTCTTTTTTGATGTTCTCGTGATCCTCCGGCAGACCCGGCATTACCATGTCATTTCCGGCTCTCATGCAGCCCGCTGCCGTACACTCGCCCTGGATCTGTACGTTGGTGGTTGTCCAGTCGGTCATGATAGCTCCTGCAAATCCCCACTCATCTCTCGCTGCTTTCGTGCAGGTATCGTAGCAGTTTGCAGCGTGTACACCATTGATCAGGTTGTAAGATGTCATAATGGACATCGGCTGTGCATCTTTGACTGCGATTTCAAAGCCTTTCAGATAGATCTCACGCAGGGCACGCTCGGACAGGATGGAATCGGAGCCCATACGGTTATCCTCCTGATTGTTGCATGCGAAGTGTTTGATCGTGGTTCCGCAGCCCGGTACCTTCTGTACACCGAGCGTCATAGCAGCCGCCATCATACCGGCAAGCAGCGGATCCTCGGAATAATATTCAAAGTTTCTTCCGCAGAGCGGATTTCTGTGGATGTTCATGCCAGGTGCCAGCCACAGTGTTACGTTGAACAGCTCCATCTCATGGCCGATCATCTCGCCGACTCTCTTGATCAGTTCTACATCCCAGCTCTGTGCCAGAAGTGTTCCAACCGGAATTGCGGTACAGAACTGATAATAGGTTGTTCCGCGTTTTTCCTGCGGTTTGCTGAAGAATCCGCCTTCCAGTGCCGCCAGGAAATCGCTCGCTACGATCTCTCCGTTGTCTACCTGGTATTCTCTCTTCAGACGAAGACCTGCAGGTCCGTCCACCAGAGCAATGGTGGTTACATTCCACGGCTCCTCCGAAGCACACGGGGATGTCTCCGCTGCTGCTCCCGGAACAGAAATTCCTGCGGAGCCAAGCGCGTTGCCCTGTGCTCTTCCCGGATCACCGGTTGCAAGGAGTGCCAGCTGATCCACAGAAAGGGATTCCACAATCTTTCCTGCTTTTCCAGGAAGCTCTTCCGGTACCGGCTGGTAATCTACTTTCTCAGTTGGGATCTCAGATGCTTTGAGCTCGATCACGCTCATTCTCTTTTCTTTTACTTCCTTCTGCCATGCAGCCTCTCTTGCCTGAACTTTTTCTGCATCAGGAACAATCTCATTCAATTTCTCTTTCAGCGGGCAGATATTTTCACACGCTGTCATGACTGCTTTCTCGTCCAGCTCCAGCGCGCCGGAGAGAACAGATGTATTCAGATCATTTCCAATCCAGATACCATACATGCCAGGCTCCAGAATCCAGGATGCGCTTTCCTCCTCATAGGAAGTCAGCTGATACAGCGGGAAGGTGATGGTCATGGTCTGGGATTCCTTCGGAGCCAGCAGTTTTGTTTTTCCAAAGCCTGCCAGACGGCGGAACTCTTTCACCAGTCTGCCCTGCGGGCAGGAAGCGTAGATCTGTACAACTTCTTTTCCTGCATAAGTATCGCCGGTGTTGGTAACGGTAACAGTCACGCTTACTTTCGGATTCATCATACCGCGGCCGCTTACTTTGATGTCATCGGTTCTGATCTCGAAATCGGTGTAGGACATACCGTAACCGAAGGAGTAACGGACTGGTACTTCAAAGGTATCGAAGTAACGGTATCCAACGAAGATACCCTCTTCGTATTTTTCTTTCATGAGGTCGCCGCTCTTGTAGCTGTAAACCTCTGCACCCGGATAATCATAGTAATCTTTTGCCCAGGTATCTGTCATTTTTCCGGATGGGGTTACATCGCCGCTTACAACATCAGCAAATGCATTTCCGCCTTCCTGGCCTGCCTGTACGTACTGTAAAATAGAGCGGATATTGTCAAATTCTTCTACGAATGCCAGATCCATCAGGCCGCCGGTGTTGATAACAAGAACAACGTTTTATAGCATCTGGAAACCTGTGCCAGAATAGCTTTCTCTTCTTTGGAGATGAAGTAGTCACCCTCCGTATCAAAACGGTCTTTGTTCTCTCCTGCGATACGTGCCAGAACGAAGAATGCGGTGTCTGCACCGTCGGCTGCTGCTTTCTCTTCATCGATTGGGTTTCCGGATGGCATAAAGAACGGGGTTGCAGAGTACGCATCAAAGAATTTTGTGTCGTCTCCGTTCAATTTTGTGAAAATCTCATTTTTCCAGTCCAGTCTTGCCTGTACGTAGAGTTTATCGTAATCCTCCAGCCATTCACTGCTTGTTACGTCGTAGCCTGCATTTTTCATGCCCTGGAAAATATTAACGCTGTCACGCTCATTGACATCGCCGGAACCGGTGCCTCCTTTGATGGTGCGGATCGCACCTGCTCCGTAAAGACCTACCTTGCTGCCCTTTGCCAGCGGCAGGAAATGATCTTTGTTTTCCAGAAGAACGAATCCCTCTGCTGCTGCCTCGCGGGCAAGTTTGCGGTGATCTGTTTCACGCTGGGTTACTTCCGGAGATGTAGTTCCGTTAAAGGTTCTTACCTTTGCTTTCATGTCTTTGTTCCTCCCAAACTTTGTTTCGTGCTAATGTCTCCATTATCTTCCCTTTTTCGTGTAACTTCTAGTTCCTTTCTTGTCCTTTCTCTGGTTGATATTGATATTTCGCCCAATTTCTGGTACAATATTCTTATCTTTTTTGATTATAATTGACGTATATTTCTATCACATCCTGGAGGTACTTATGGAATCCTGCTTTTACGAAACAATACACGAAACCGATCTGCTGCACGTCCGTTTTGAGCTGCAGGATGCGCCCGCTTTTGTTTTTCCGGCGCACTGGCACGAATATGTGGAAATTCTCTATCTGATCAGGGGACAGTTTTCCGCGATTGTCCAGGCAACGGAGTATCGGTTAAACGAGGGCGATCTGATTATCATCAACTCCGGCGACCTCCATATGACGCGCTCCAACACCTGTACATATCTTCTGCTGCAGATTTCCGCAAGCCAGATGCGCCAATATCTGCCGGACTTTGATACGATGCGTTTCGACACGATCATTCCCTACTCGGAACAGCCGGCTCCGCTCCGCGCACTGCTCTCGGAGATGAACGAGATCCGGCAGAATCCTTCCGATTCATACCAGCTTCTCTTTACCTCACGACTGTACGAATTTCTGTACCATCTCTGCCGGTCGTATTCCCACCAGATCCCTTCGGCATCCCTCACGGGTTCACAGCGCGATCTGCAGCGCGTGACACACGTTATGAACTGGGTGAAAGTGCATTACCCGGAACCGTTAAGCCTCGAAACAGCCGCGGATTCCCTGGCGCTCTCGAAGGAGTATTTCTGCCGGCTCTTTAAAAAGTATACCGGACAGACCTTTCTCGAATATCTGAACGATGTGCGCACGATGCACCTGTACGAAGATTTACAGAATTCCGACGAAACGATCACGGTACTGATGGAGAAAAACGGGCTGTCGAATTACAAAATTTTTATGCGGACCTTCAAAAAGCTGTATGGCTCTACACCTCAGAAAATGCGCTCGAACCGGATACGGCACGTATAAATTCTTTTGAAACTTACTGTTCTTATACACACTGAAAAGGCTGTGGAACATGATTGCTCATGTCCACAGCCTCTTTTTGATTTCGTTATTAAATTGTTTCGTAGAAAGTCTTTTATTTCGCGTAATCCGTTACACGGCTCTCGCGGATAACATTGACCTTGATCTGTCCCGGGTATTCCAGTTCAGCTTCGATCTGTTTCGAGATATCCCTTGCGAGCAGTACCATTTCAGAATCGGATACCTGCTCAGGAACAACCATGATGCGGACTTCTCTACCAGCCTGAATAGCAAAAGATTTTTCGACACCCTTGAACGAATTCGTGATGTCTTCCAACTGTTTTAATCTGTTGGTATATGTTTCGAGTGTTTCTCTTCTTGCACCCGGTCTTGCTGCGGAAATTGCATCCGCTGCCTGAACGATACATGCAATCAGAGACTGGGGCTCTACATCCCCGTGATGTGATTCTACTGTGTTGATCACAATCTGAGATTCTTTGTACTTTTTGCAGAGATCTGCACCGATCTGAATGTGAGATCCTTCTACCTCATGGTCGATGGATTTACCGATATCATGAAGCAGTCCGGCACGTTTTGCCATGCGGACATCGCATCCTACCTCTCCTGCGAGGAGACCGGAAAGCTGTGCTACCTCGATCGAATGCTTTAATGCATTCTGTCCGTAGCTGGAACGGAATTTCATTCTTCCAAGGAGACGGATCAGCTCCGGATGAAGTCCGTGTACACCGACTTCCAGTGCGGCTGCCTCGCCTTCCTCGCGAATATTCTGTTCTACTTCTTTGCGGGCCTTTTCGACCATCTCTTCGATGCGGGCCGGATGAATTCTTCCGTCTACGATCAGTTTTTCCAGAGCAATTCTTGCCACCTCGCGGCGGATCGGATCGAATGAGGAAAGAACGACGGCTTCCGGTGTATCGTCGATGATCAGATCTACACCTGTCATGGTTTCGAGGGTACGGATGTTTCGTCCTTCACGGCCGATGATACGGCCTTTCATCTCATCGCTTGGAAGCTGTACAACAGAAATTGTACTTTCGGATACATGGTCAACGGCACATTTCTGAATCGCTGTTACCACATACTCTTTTGCCTTACGGCCTGCTTCCTCTTTTGCTCTGCTCTCCAGCTCTTTGTAGAGCTTTGCTGTGTCGATTTTTACTTCGTCTTCCACAGATTTTAACAGATACTCTTTTGCTTCCTCGGAGGTAAAACCGGAAATTCTTTCCAGTTCCTGTACTCCTTTTTCGTGTAGACCGTCTACTTCCTTTTCTTTCTTTCTGACGCTTGCCTCTTTTGCTGCAATTTCGTTTTCACGACGCTCCAATACGTCCGCTTTTTATCTACAGATTCTTCTTTCGATAAAACGCGCTTCTCATATTTCTGCAGTTCCGCTCTGCGCTCTCGGGTCTCTTTTTCTACTTCATTCTTCGTACGAAGAGACTCCTCCTTCGCCTCCAGCAGGGCTTCCCGTTTCTTAGTTTCGGCAGTTTTCAGTGCTTCATCTATGATGTTTCTCGCCTTTTCTTCCGCTGTGCCAATTTTCTCAGCATCCTGCTTGATTTTATTGTCCACAGCAATTTTCCTGGTAACAGGAACCGCAATAAGCAGCGTGACTACTACAGCAATGAATACCAGCAGAATTGTAATACCTGTACCCATTACCGGAGCACCTCCTTATTTAGTTTTCATTGCACATTTACAACACTACAATTTTATACTGTTTTCACAAATTTGTCAATGTTTTAAAAATATTCATGTAATTTATTGCACATAATTTCGCGGCATGTGGCGGAATCGCCGGGAATATTCAGGATTCTTCGTCAGCGGAATCTTGGTATTCTTCCAGTGCCCGACGGATTTCGGAACTGCCGAATCCCTTCCGCGTCAGAAAACCGGCGGCACGGCGGTACTCTTTTTCATCCAGCCGGTGCGGCGTGCCGAGCTTTGCGAAGGCGGCACTTTTTGCAAGTTCATACTCATCGCGGGCATCCTCCTGCTCTTCCAGGACGGATTCCACCAGTTCCCGGTCCACGCCTTTCTGTGCCAGCGCATAGAGGACTGCCTTTTTCCCTTTTTTCGCACCGCTGCCCGCAAGATACTGCTCCACGTATGCGCGGTCGTCGATATAGTGAAAGCTCTCCACGTACGAGACAGCCTCTTCAATGGCTCTCTCGGGATAGCCGTCTTTTCGTAACTTATCTTCCAGCTCTTTTTTCGTCCGCATCTGTCCGAGCAGCAGATACATCGCGCGGTGTTTGGCCCTTTTAGTCAGCACTTCCCCTGCCAGCTTTTCGTAAACCTCATCGGGAAGCTCCTCCTGCTCTTTGATGCGGGAAGCGCGGATTTCCCCGTTATAAAGAACCAGATCCTCTCCGTCATCGAAGAGGATCCGTGATTTCTTTTTATTCAGAGGACGAATCTCTGTCACAAACATTTATTCGTCGTCTCCTTCGGTTTCCGGAACTGCTGCTGTTTCTTCTGTGCCTTCCGGCGCTTCTTCCTTGATCAGGCCGTAAGCCACGCGCACTTTGTGCTCGATCTCATCCATGATTTCCGGATGCTCGCGCAGGTATGCTTTCGCATTTTCGCGTCCCTGGCCGATCTTGTCGCCGCCGTATGCGAACCATGCGCCGCTCTTCTGTACGATGCCGACGGAAGCTGCCAGATCCAGAACGTCTCCTTCTTTGGAGATTCCTTTTCCGAACATGATATCAAATTCTGCCTCGCGGAACGGCGGAGCTACTTTGTTTTTCACGACTTTGATTCTGGTACGGTTTCCGACCATCTCTCCGCCCTGCTTTAAGGCTTCGATTCTTCTGACATCGAGACGGATGGAAGATAGAATTTCAGTGCACGGCCGCCGGTTGTGGTCTCCGGATTTCCGAACATGACACCGACTTTTTCACGCAGCTGGTTGATAAAGATAACAATACAATTGGATTTGCTGATCGCTGCAGTCAGTTTCCGGAGTGCCTGAGACATCAGACGCGCCTGAAGTCCGACGTGGGAATCTCCCATGTCGCCGTCGATCTCGGCTTTTGGAACGAGTGCTGCAACAGAGTCCACGATGATGATGTCTACCGCACCGGAACGGACCATCGTCTCGGTGATCTCAAGTGCCTGCTCGCCGTTGTCCGGCTGTGAGATATAGAGGTTTTCAATATCAACACCGATGTTTTTGGCATAGGCCGGATCGAGCGCATGCTCTGCATCGATGAAGCCGGCGATTCCGCCGCGTTTCTGTACTTCGGCTACCATGTGGAGCGCTACGGTTGTTTTACCGGAAGACTCCGGTCCGTATACCTCGATGATTCTTCCCTTCGGCACACCGCCAAGACCGAGTGCGATATCCAGGCTTAAAGAGCCGGTCGGGATGGTTTCCACGTTCATGTTTGCTGCGGAATCTCCGAGCTTCATGACAGCTCCTTTTCCGTACTGTTTTTCAATCTGTCCAAGTGCGGCATCGAGTGCACGCAGTTTATCTTCGTTATTATTTCCCATACTGAATATTCTCCTTACCATGCGAACGTCCGTTCGCTTCTGTATCCATACTATTACAAATCTGCTTTGTTGTCAACTGTTTTTCTTTTTTTCCTGTGTCTTTTTTCAGCCCCCAAATCCTCTGCACCGGAGCTGCTTCGAATATATCCTTATGCACAAGTGTAGCATATTCCACTCTCCTGCCGCAACCCAAAAATACTGCAAAAATCCCGAAATGGCTTTTCTTTCCTCTTCTGCCATTTCGGGATTTTTTTCTTATTTTTCAGAATGCAGACCAGCTTATCCGATCAGCCAGTTGTACATTTCCTCGTACTGTTTTGCGGAATTCGCCCAGGAGAAATCCTGTGCCATTGCGCGGTCGATCATCTTGTTCCACTCGCGTTTTTTGTCGTAATAGATGCGCTCTGCGTACCGCACGGTACCCATCATCTCATGCGCATTGTAGTTTGTGAAGCTGAATCCAGTTCCTGTTCCCTCGTACTCATTGTACGGCTCTACGGTGTCTTTGAGGCCGCCGGTCTCGCGGACAATCGGAAGGGTTCCGTAGCGGAGGCTCATGAGCTGGGAGAGTCCGCATGGCTCAAACAGGGACGGCATCAGGAAGGCATCGCAGGATGCATAGATCTTGTGTGACATTGCATCGGAATAGTAGATGTTTGCCGAAACCTTCTTGTCATATTTCCATGCGAAGTGGCGGAACATGTTCTCGTAGCGCTCCTCGCCGGTTCCAAGGATCACAAACTGTACGGCATCCTGGCACATCTCATCCATCATATAGCTGATGAGGTCGAAGCCTTCTGATCGGTCAGACGGGATACGATACCGATCATCATCGTCTTCGGATTGACCTCGAGTCCTAACTCCTCCTGCAGTGCCAGTTTATTTTTCACTTTCTCTTTACGGAAGTTCTTTACATTGAAATTCTTTGCAATCTGAGCGTCTGTCTCCGGGTTCCACTCATTGTAGTCGAGTCCGTTTACAATACCGCGCAGATCGTTTGCTCTTGCACACATCAGACCGTCGAGTCCTTCGCCATAGAACGGGGTCTGAATCTCCTGCGCGTATGTATTGCTGACGGTGGTGATCGCATCTGCGTAAACCAGACCGCCCTTCAAGTAGCTGGCATCGTGTTTGAACTCCAGCTTATCCGGTGTGAAGTAGTAGTCGGAAAGGCCGGTAATGCTCTGAATCGTCTTGCGGTCCCAGATGCCCTGGAATTTCAGGTTGTGGATCGTCATGACTGTTTTGATTCCCCGATAGAATTCATCTGCCTGGAAACGCTCGTGCAGGTAAACCGGAACGAGACCGGTCTGCCAGTCGTGGCAGTGGATGAGGTCCGGGCGGAAGCCGATGGTCGGTAAAATGGAAAGCGCTGCTTTACTGAAGTAAGCAAATTTTTCCAGATCCCACGGCATGCCCGCATATGGAGTGCTTCCTCCGAAATGCTCCTCGTTGTCGATAAAGTAGAATTTGATGCCTTCATATTCCATCTCGAAAATGCCGACATACTGCTGTCTCCAGTTCAGATCCATGTAGAAGTTTGTCACATACCGCATCTGATTTTTAAACTGTTCTTTGATTCCTGCGTATTTTGGAATCACCACGCGCACATCAAAATACTCTTTCGGGAAGTATTTCGGCAGAGAACCTACTACATCCGCCAGACCGCCTGTTTTGATGAACGGTACACACTCTGAAGCCACGAACAAAATATTTTTCATGAAAAGAATCCTCCTGTAATTTCATGCTGATTATCGCATCTTTGTTTTTCTGTAATTCCTTCCTTTTTGTCACGATCCTATGAAACGCGAAAGGATAATCAACGTCCTGTCTGTATTATACCGTACTTTGTCCAGAAAAAAAAGTCTAAACTTCTGTAATTTCTCCGTTTGTTCGGATTTTTTTGTTACTTTTTACTGATTTTTCAGTTCAAGACGTATTTTATCTGCAATTAATGCAATAAATTCAGAATTTGTCGGTTTACCCTTGCGGTTGTTCACGGTATAGCCGAACAGCTCGTCGATTGTGTCCATTTTGCCGCGGCTCCAGGCCACTTCAATCGCATGGCGGATGGCACGCTCGACACGACTTGACGTTGTCTGGTGGCGTTTCGCGATGGTCGGATAGAGAATCTTGGTAATGGAATTGAGCATTTCCGTGTCCTCTACGGAAAGCAGAATCGCATCGCGCAGGTACTGGTATCCTTTGATATGGGCAGGAACGCCGATCTCGTGGATCATATTTGTCACATCGATTTCCAGACTGTTTTCCGGCGGACAGATCGGCTCTTTTCCGGGGTTTGTAAAATTTCTTGGATGGTATCTTCTTACTGATGTCATTCCTTTTGTTGCTTTGATCCGGTTCAGAAGAGTTTCGTTGTCGAACGGTTTTAAGACGTAATAGTAAGCGCCGAGCCGGAACGCATCTTCGGTGATCCTCTCCTCTCCTACGGCGGAGACAACGATAAAGGCAGGTCTTTTTTTCAGATTTTTATCCTCATTGACTTTCTCCATTACAGTCAGACCATCCATCTTCGGCATGAAAATGTCAAGCAGTACGACGTCCGGTTCTTTGTCGCGGATGATACTGTAGATATCATTTCCGTTTCCGGTCTGCCCGATCAGTTCAAGCGTGTCATCCTGTTTTATGACGTTCCCAAGCATTTCCTGCATGCGTTCGTTATCATCCGCGATGGCAATGTTGATCTTTTCCATAAAGCTCTCCTTTGCAAAAACTCATAGTCTTTCCGGAATTTCACTGCATCCGTTTTCTTCTGAACTTTTTCCAATCACACAGACATTATAATTTTATTTTTTCGCATTTTCAATATATTTCCCGTAAATTTTTGAAAATTCGATCGACATTTTCCGTAAAAATTCGGAAGTTTGTAACAATTTCAACCAAATTAACGCATATTTTTTCAGTTCCGTGCAAGCATGTTTTCCGCAAAGACACCGTAGCCTTTTTCTGGATGGTTTACGAAAACATGGGTAATGGCGCCGATCAGCCTTCCGTTCTGGAGCACCGGCGAGCCGGAATTTCCCTGTACGATGCCGCCGGTTTTCTGTAGCAGCCGTTGATCGGTAATTTCGAGCACAAAATTTTTGTTCGTATTCTCGCTTCCAAGATCGATTTCTGTAATCTCCGCCTCATACTCTTCTACCGTATTGTCCACGCACATCCGCACGGTGGCCGGGCCCGTCTCGATCTCCTGCCGATAGGCAATTTCCGTCACGGTAAGCGGCAGTGCACTGCTTTTTTCCCTGTCCAGAACGCCGTGGATACCGTAGATGGTATTCTCCGCCACTGATCCGATACGGTTCTTTTCTTCGTAATGGATCACACCCTGCAGTTCACCCGGTACACCCGCTTTTCCCGGGATCACAGACAGAATCTGTGTCAGATACAGTTCTCCGCCGTTCAATTGGAGCATTTTTCCGGTATCGACATCACTGATTCCATGGCCGAGCGCTGCAAAGGTTCCGTCCGGTTCCACGAAAGTCAGTGTTCCGATTCCCTGCATATTGTCGCGGACCCAGGCCCCGAGGCGGCAGGTGCCGTCCTGGCTTTTCTGCGGTGTCACCTGCACCTCGATCGTTTCCCCGTCCCGAAGCAGGGAAAGACACACCGGGGAACCGTTTGATACTTTTACTGCATCAATCAGCTCCTGCTTGCTGCGGATGCTCTGTCCGTTTACTTTTGTGATATAGTCGCCTTCCCGCAGAATATTTTCTGACGGACGGCTGACGGTTCCGTCGGACGAACGGATTTCGGCTGTACGGATCACCATCACACCGTCGGTCTCCATATAGATACCGACCGGCGCGCCGCAGACGGCAACTTTCGGCCGTTCTTCCTGGATCACACGGATCTTTTTCAGCGGGATCCCGGCGGCGGAACATTCTACAACCGTTTCACCCGTTTCTCCGAATTCGTTTTTTTCTGCTTCCTTCGTATCTTCCGAAATTGTCAGAAGCGGATGTTTCGTGAGCGGCTGAAACGGGCTTTCGCTGTTCTCATCCACATACATCGTATCCGGCAGGGATTCGCGCATGGCATTGTAGCCAAGAAGAACGGCGAGGATCAGAAACAGCGCCGCCAGCGCAAGCAGGACTCTTCGGTATTTTTGTTTTCTCGTCATTTGCATTCCCATCCTTTCCGCCGCAGGCAGAACTGCGGCATTTCTTTTGTTTTCGCGGCGGTCGTCAAGTTCTCGTGCAGGCACGGACTTTGACTCGCGCCCGCGAAAAAGAGGGAAACCACGCTTTGTTTCGTGATTTCCCTCTTAGTATGCGGACTTCTCTTTATTTGAGTCTTGCAGATTTTTGTACCTGTGCCAATTCCTTCATCTCGCTGGCATTTGCCAGAACAGAATCCGTAATTTTCGCGCCGCCGAGCATTCTTGCCAGTTCTCTGACAGAATCTTCCTCGGATAATGGATGGATCGATGTGACGGTCTCGTTTTCTTCGACGTTTTTTTCGATTTCAAAATGAGAATCTGCCATCGCTGCGATCTGCGGCAGATGGGTGATGCAGATGACCTGATGGCGCTGCCCGATCTGTGCCATTTTTTCGGAAACCTTCTGCGCCGTCCTTCCGCTGATTCCGGTGTCGATTTCATCGAAAATCAGGGTTTCTGTCTCGTCGCGGTCGGCAAGAATCGTCTTGATTGCAAGCATGATTCGCGACAGTTCACCGCCGGAAACAACTTTCGCCAGCGGACGGATCGCTTCGCCCGGGTTTGTGGAGATTAAGAACTCCACAGCATCGGTTCCGTTTTCGGTGTAGCTTTTTGTCTTTTCAAATGAAATTTCAAATGCGACATGCAGGAAATTCAGGTCGCGCAGACCTTCGATAATCTGTGTTTCGAGCCGTTTTGCATAGTTTCTGCGGATTTTGGACAGATTATGTGCGGCCGCATCCAGTTTCTGCTCCGTTTTCTGTAACTGCTCCTGCAGTGCGGCACGGCAGCTCTCAAAATTTTCCAGTTTTTCCAGTTTTTTCTGCTGTTCTTCGCGGTATGCGGCGATCTCTTCCATCGTCTTTCCATACTTTGCTTTCAGGCGGTTGATCTCATCGAGCCGCTTTTCCGTCTCGTAATACTCTTCTTCGGAAAAGGTCAGTTCGGAAAGATATGCGGAAATTTCGCGGTTGAAATCATTCAGCAGTCCGTCAATATCGGAAAGGGTCTGCGACGGACCGGAAAGTGCATCGTCGTACACCGCGGCCTGCTGCAGCTCCCGGATTGCGCGGCCGACCTGCTCCCCGGCGCTGTTCTCTGCACCGTAGCCGGTGATCGCATATACCGTCTGCAGAGATTCCGCGATCTTTTTCGCATGGCCCATTTTCCGGTACGCAGTTTCCAACGCTTCGTCCTCGCCCTCTTTTAGCTCTGCCTGATCAATCTCGTTGATTTCAAACGTAAGAAATGCTGCCTCCCGCTTTCTTGCCTCCTCGTCGAGTTCGTACGCCGAGAGCTCCTTTCGGACATTCTTCCACTCCTGGTACAGCGCCCGGACCTCTCCTTTTGCCGTGGCCGCCTCGGTTCCCGCAAACGCGTCAAGAATCGCGATCTGCCGGTCCGGATAGAGCAGCGACTGGTGCTCATGCTGGCCGTGGATGTCGAGCAGCAGGGACGCAAGAGCTTTTACCTGCGAGATATTGCATGCCTCGCCGTTGATGCGGCAGACGCTGCGGGATCCGGTGATCTTTCTGGAAATAATCACCTGACCCTCCTCCGCCTCGAGATCCATCTCTTTTAACAGCTCCAGCACATGCGGATTTTCGGTTTCAAAGACCAGTTCCACCAGCGCGCTTGTCTCTCCCGTCCGGATCATCTCGCGGGATATCTTCTTTCCAAGCGCCGCGTTGATCGAACCGATCAGGATGGATTTTCCGGCTCCGGTTTCTCCGGTCAGTATATTCAGGCCCGGACCGAACTCCACTTCCGCTTCGTCGATCAGGGCCAGATTTTTTACGTGTAAGTTTGTGAGCATTCTTTTCCTCCGGTGTCACACCTGCTGTCATCTTTTTGTCTCTTTTTGCAGATACGTGCGTTCTTTAGAACTCTTCGCCCGTCTCCTCCATGCCGTCCACCATTTTTTTCAGTCGTTCTGCTGCCACAAGCGCCGCATCATCGTCTCTTGCCACGCAGAGAATCGTATCGTCTCCGCCGATGCAGCCGACAATTTCATTCCAGTTCATCTCATCGAAAGCCGCTGCCGCCGCCATCGCCATTCCAGACACGGTTTTGATGACCAGAATATTCTTGGCAAGATCAACGGAAATATACGCGTCTTTTAACACGCGCGCATAGCGGCTCCCAACCTCGGACGGTGCGTTCTGCAGAACCGCATAGCGGCTTCCGCCGTTCTCTTTTGGTACTTTTGTGAGCTTCAGCTGGCGGATATCCCTCGAAATCGTCGCCTGCGTTACGGCAAAGCCGCTCTCCTCCAGCTTCTTTGCCAGCTCCTCCTGTGTTTCAATGTCATATTGGTTAATTAATTTGATAATCTGTGCATGTCTCGCGATTTTCATTTCAAGCATCCTTCCCCAGTAACTATATCTTAAATGTTTGCCATTTTCTTTCTCAATGTCTCCAGAAAACTGATGTTGCTGATCTTCACAATCAGAGTGTCCCGTCTGGCCTTTTTGATCACGATCCGGTCGCCGGTTTTCATCGGAACGCGGGTGTCGCCGTCAAAATATGCCATGCCCTGTTCAATGCCGCCGTCTCTCGAAGGCCCGAGCTCCACCTCGATCACATCCTCTGCCGGAAAGACAATGCTTCTCGTATTCAGGGTGTGCGGGGCAAGCGGTGTCATCAGCATCAGGCTGGCTGACGGTGAGATGATCGGGCCGCCCGCGGAGAGGCTGTAGCCGGTCGAACCGGTCGGCGTTGCGATGATGATGCCATCGGCGCTGTAGGAATTTAAAAACTCCCCGTTAACGTAATTGTCGAACCGGACGACACGCAGGTTTCCCTCACGGGTGATCGTAATGTCGTTGAGTGCCGTGTCCTCCGCAATCAGCTTTCCGTCCCGGTAAATCGATCCGCAGAGCATCATGCGGTGCTCAATCGTATACTCATCCGCCATCAGATGATCCAGCGCCGGATAAAGCGTGTCACGGTCGATTTCCGCAAGATAGCCGAGCGTTCCCAGATTGATGCCGAGCAGTGGAATCTGTAAATCCACCACGTCGCCTGCTGCCTGCAGAAGCGTGCCGTCACCACCGAGCACCAGAATGCCGTCGATATCTGACGGAACCTTCGCCGGATCCGTATAATGGTATTTTTCCCCTTTTTCGCTGTTATCGCAGAGAAGACACGTTTTTCCGCGCTCCTCCAGATATTGCCTGATCTGGTCTGTCACGGTAAGGTCCGGGTCTTTTGCTCTGTTTGTGATCAGGTAAAATCGCTCCATATCATGCTCCTTAACCCTTTTATTTATCCAGTGTATCGTGTGCGCTCTTTACAACGGCGTCTACATCGACATTGGTCTCTTCCTCTGTCACGCCGTCCGGCAGCCGGACAAGGTGAACGAGATACTCGATATTTCCCTCCGGTCCTTTGATCGGAGAAAATTCCAGATGGCGCACGCCGAAGGAAATGCTTTTCGCATAGGAAATGACCATCTCAATGACTTCTTTGTGTACAGCCGGATCACGGACAACACCTTTTTTGCCGACTTTTTCGCGTCCTGCCTCAAACTGCGGCTTGATCAGAGCTGCAATTTCGCCGTTCTCTTCCATCAGATTCCGGACCGGAAGCAGCACCTTGGTCAGGGAGATAAACGATACGTCGATCGATACGAAGGACGGTCTCTCCTCGATATCCTCCGTCACGACGTAACGGATGTTCGTGCGCTCCATACAGACAACGCGCGGATCGTTCCGCAGCTTCCAGTCGAGCTGGCCGTGGCCGACATCCACGGAATATACCTTGACGGCGCCGTTCTGCAGCATACAGTCAGTAAAGCCGCCGGTGGATGCTCCGACATCCATGCAGACCTTTCCATCCAGGGTAAGGTTAAAGTTTTTCATTGCTTTCTCTAATTTTAAGCCGCCGCGGCTCACATACGGCAGTGGTTTTCCTTTTAAGACAATCTCCACTTCTTCCGGGAACATGGAACCGGCTTTGTCCTCCCGCTCATTGTCCACCAGAACTTCTCCTGCCATAATCATGGCTTTCGCTTTTTCCCGCGATGTGGCAAGGCCCCGTTCTACCAGTAATACATCTAATCGTTTTTTCATCTTTCTTCCTGCCCCCGTTTTCTGTAGTATTCCTCAATTCTGCCGCAGATATCTTCCGGCGTAAAGCCGACCTGTTTCATCTGGTATGATACACTTCCGTGCGGAATAAAGCGGTCCGGCAGTGCAATGATCTCCACGCCGAACGGAAGGTCTTCTTCCTCGGCAAAAGCAAGGACGCGCTCTCCAAAGCCGCCGTCTTTTACATTTTCCTCGAGTGTTACGACAAGCTCATACGTATCGGCAAAGCTTCGAAGAAGTTCTTCATCGATTGGTTTGACGAACCGCGCATTCACAAGCGCCGCATCCATATCCATCCGCTCTTTTAACTGTTTCTGCACTTCTTCTGCCATTTTTACCATACTGCCGACGGCAAGAAGTGCAACACGGCTTCCCTCATGGATCACTTCTGATTTTCCGAGGCAGATGGGCGCACGGAACTCTTTTAATCCCGTATACGCTTCCCCTCTCGGGTAGCGCACCGCGATCGGGCCGTCGTAATCGACCGCAAATTTGATCATATCCGAAAGCTCCCAGAGGTTCTTCGGTGCAAGAATTGTCATATTCGGCATCGAACCCAGATAGGAAAGGTCGAAAATGCCGTGGTGTGTCTCCCCGTCGTAGCCCACAAGACCGGCGCGGTCAATCGCAAAGACGACATGGAGATTCTGCATACAGACGTCATGCATGATCTGATCGTACGCCCGCTGCAGGAATGAAGAATAAATCGCAACGACAGGCGTAATGCCGCCGAGTGACAGTGCCGCTGCAAATGTCACCGCGTGCTCTTCTGCGATTCCCACATCGAAACAGCGGTCCGGGAACATGTTGGAGAAGCGTTTCAGTCCGACACCGGTCATCATCGCCGCCGTGACTGCCGCAACATCCTTTCTTCGATCTCCCATTTTCCGCATGACCGTGGAAAAGACATCCGTGTACGTCGGATTGGATTTTCAACCGGCAATCCTGTTTTCACATCGAACGGACCCGCACCGTGGAATCTTGCCGGGTGGCGCATCGCCGGCTCATAGCCGCGGCCCTTCTGTGTCAGGACATGCACCAGAATCGGTCCTTCAAACCGTTTTGCTTCCTGGAAGGTCTTGATCAGCTGCGGAATGTTGTGGCCGTCCACAGGACCTAAATACGTAAGTCCCATATCCTCAAACAGCATGCCCGGAATGATGATCTGTTTGATGCTGCTTTTCGTCTTCCGCATCGCATCCACCATGCCAGGTCCGATGCCCGGAATGCGGTTCAATGCCTTTGTGACATCCATCTTGAAATCCGTGTACGCCGATGCCGTCCGAAGGCCGGACAGGTACGATGACATACCGCCGACATTCTCGGTGATCGACATTTCGTTGTCATTTAAAACGATAATAAAATTCGATTTCAGGCTGGCCGCATTGTTCAGCGCCTCGTACGCCATGCCGCCGGTCAGCGCACCATCTCCGATGATCGAAACAACGGAATAATTTTCTTTTTTCAGTTCCCGTGCACGCACATAGCCGACGCCTGCGGAAATCGAGGTCGAGCTGTGGCCGGTGTCGAATACATCGCAGTCACTCTCGCTCCGCTTCGGGAATCCGCTGATGCCGCCTTCCTGGCGCAGCGTTTCAAACCCGTCTTTCCGCCCGGTCAGAATCTTGTGCGTGTAGGACTGGTGTCCCACATCCCAGATCAGCTTGTCTTTTGGAAGATCGAAGACGCGGTGCATCGCAATCGTCAGTTCCACGACACCAAGATTGGACGCCAGATGCCGCCGGTTTTACTCAAAGACTCGATAATAAATTCCCGGATTTCCTCTGCAAGCGCCGGAAGCTGGTCCGCCGGAATCTTCTTAATATCGTTTGGTTTCTGTATTTTTTCTAACATGAAATCATCCCTTACTTTTTTCTGGAAGTCAGAGATTCAAACAGCTCTTCCAGAAATATTTTATCTCCCGGACAGGACAGATTTTTCAGTTCGTCCACGGCCTCTTTCGTGAGCCGTTTTACCTCCTGCTCCGCCCCGTCTGTGCCAAACATCGTCACATACGTTGTTTTTTCATTCTTTTCATCGCTGAAAACCGGCTTTCCAAGCTCCTCCATCGTGGATGTGACATCCAGGATGTCGTCCCGGATCTGGAACGCGATTCCGACTTTGGAGGCAATCCGGCAGAGCGCGTCAAGATCATCGTCGTTTGCTCCTGCAAGTGCCGCACCTGCCATCATGGCAGCCTCTAAAAGCGCCGAAGTCTTGTTCTCGTAAATGTAGTCCAGCATCTCACGGTCGATGGCGAAATGGCCGGCTTTTTCATTCATCACGTCAACACTCTGACCGCCCAACATGCCGGAAATTCCGGTTTTCTGACAGAGAATGCCAAAAGCACGCACTACGCGGTCGGTGTGCTCCTCCAGTGGAAAGGCTTTCCAGCTGTCTCGTATGCATAGTTTAAAAGGGCATCTCCTGCCAGCACGCCGACGGCCTCCCCGAAGACGACATGGGTCGTTTTTCTGCCGCGGCGGTAATCGTCGTTGTCGATCGCAGGGAGATCATCGTGGATCAGGGAATGGGTGTGAATCATCTCCATGGCTGCCATAAATGGTTTTACTGCCTCCCCGGTTCCGCCGAACAGACGGAAACTCTCCTGCAAAAGCAGCGGACGAAGCCTCTTTCCGCCCGCTGTCATACTGTAATTCATGGCTTTTGCCAGTTCCTTTGCAAAGCCTTCCTCTTTCGGCAGGTAAACGGCAATGATACTTTCCGTTTCCCGCGTTTTTTCTTCGAGTACCGCTTTAAAATTCTCTGAATGTTCCATCCTCATTCATCTGGAGCATTTTTTTCTCGACGCGGTCAATTTTCTGACTGCATTCATTCAAAAGCTCCATTCCCTCCTTGTATAAACGAAAGGAGTCTTCCAGGCTGACATCGCTGCTCTCCAGCGTTTCGAGCATCTGATCCAGTTTTCCAAATGCTGCTTCCAGTGTCTCACCGGAAGGGGTTCCTTCTTCTTTTCTCTCTTCTGCTTCCATATTTCCCATGTTTTCTCGATTCTCTGCTTTTTCACGATTGTTCCATCCAGGATACGGCCGATGTCTTCTCTGCGCGCGCTGTGATCTTTCCGTCTGATACACAGATTTCGAGCAGATCACCTTCTTTGACATCCTGCACCGAAGTGATGGCTTTTCCTTCTTTTTCCACGTAGGAATAGCCCTGGTTCAGCTTGTCCAGCGGGGACAGACCCTTCATCGCCTGAATGTAAAGGGCAAGGCGGTGGCGCGCTTCTTTGAGCTTTTCTTCCATCGCATCTGTATACCGACGCTCCAGCTCGGCGTGGCGTGCTCTCTGGTCACGGATCTTATTTTCCGGTCCGAGATACTTCCACTTTGTCTCGTACTGCAGAAGGCGGCTTCTCGCTCTCTGCGTCTGGTTTGCCATCGCATGGTTCATGCGGCTTTTATAATTTTCCAGTGTGTTGAGTACCGCGCGGACATCAGCGACCGCCAGCTCCGCCGCTGCGGACGGGGTCGGGGCGCGCAGATCTGCCACGAAATCGATGATCGTTGTGTCGGTCTCATGGCCGACGGCGGAGATCACCGGCGTATGGCAGGAAAAAACGGCACGCGCTACTTTTTCCTCATTGAACGCCCAAAGATCCTCGATCGAACCGCCTCCGCGGCCCACGATCAGCACATCCAGATTCAGTACGTCCAGACGGCGTATGCCCTCCACGATGCTGTCCGCCGCTCCCTCTCCCTGCACCAGGGCCGGGTAGAGGATGATCTGGACAAAGGGATTCCGGCGGAGTGCAATGTTTTTGATATCCTGCACAGCAGCTCCCGTCGGTGCTGTGACAACGCCGATTTTCTTTACATACGCAGGAATCGGCTGCTTGTACTCCGGGGCAAACATGCCCATCTCTTCCAGTTCTGCTTTTAGGGCCAGATACTTTTCGTATAAAAGGCCGGCGCCCTCTTTTGTGATCTCTTTTGCATAGATCTGATACTTTCCGTCCCGCTCATAGACGCTGATGCTGCCGCCGACAATCACGTTATCGCCGTCCCGCATCGGGAAGCAAGGCCGCGCCGCGAACCGGCGAACATGACACAGGAAATGGTTCCTTCCGCATCTTTTAAGGAAAAATAGATATGGCCGGACGGATGGTATTTACAGTTGCTTACTTCTCCGCTGACGTAAATCCGGCGGAGCATATAGTCCTGGTCAAAGATGTTTTTGATGTATGAATTGACCTGGCCTACGGTGTAAACATTCTGATTTTTATTTCTCATCTTCTTCTCTTGCCAGTTTTCCAAGAATACCGTTGATAAAGGACGGAGACTGGTCTCTGCCGAAGCGTTTTGCCAGCTCAACGGCCTCGTTGATGGCTACACCGACCGGAACGTCCTCGTCGAATTTCATCTCGTAAACGGCAAGACGCAGGATCGCCAGGTCTACTTTTCCCATACGGGTCGTTTTCCAGCCCTCGGAAGTACGGTTCAGCATCTCGTCGATTTCCGGGATGTGCTCGGTCACATGATGGTATTTCTCTTCCATATAGGTCTGATCTTTTTCGCTTACGGTTACTTCTTCATCCTCGTCGTTGTCGTCAGATACGTAAAGTAAAGAGACATCTGCTGCGGCATCTCCTCTTTCTCCTGGAACTCTGCGGTATAGAGAAGTTTAAAAATATTTTCGCGAAGTTTGCTTCTGTTCATTGTCTGTTTTAATTCCTTCCTGTATAGTTAATTAACTATTTTTCTTCCATTTCATCTGGCTCTGAATAGTTAACAAGAACCGCGGGGTTGTAAGGGGTCGCCTTATTCCCTCGCGGTTCGTTGTTTTTTATTTCGTCTGTTCCATATTCACGCCTGCAATGGCTACATTGACATCGGAAACTTCCAGGCCTGTCATATTCTCGATCGCTGTTTTTACTTTTTCCTGTACGTTTTTGCAGGTTGCCGGAATCTCGTATCCATATTTGAGATTGAGGGCAAGATCCACGCAGACAACGCCGTCGAGTACATCAACTTTGACACCCTTGGAAAGATTTTTCATGCCAAGCTTGCTGACTAATTCGTTGGTAATATTTCCGGCCATGGAGCTACCCCGTCCACTTCCGTTGCCGCAAGTCCTGCGATAATAGCTACCACCTCGTCTGCAATCTGCACGGTTCCGATTCCTTCGTCATCATATATCGTATAAGTGTTTCTTTTCTGAATTTTTGCCTCTGCCATCTTAAAGAACCTCCTCCTTGGCTGACTTTCCTTTATTATACCAAAAGTTTTCCGAAAATAAAAGTTTTTTTTTATTCTTCTTCCTGTGCCGCGCACCACTCGCGTGCTGCCGGCGTGTTGGCAAGCGCCCTGGCCGGTTTCGCGCAGACTCGGATGCATCTGGTCGCCGACTTCCCGCATCGCATCGATCACCTGATCCGGCGGAATGCGGCTTATGATTCCCGCAAGTGCCATGTCCGCCGCAGAAAGTGCATTCACGGAACCGATCACATTCCGCTTACGCACGGGACCTCGACAAGACCGCCGACCGGGTCACACACGAGACCGAGCAGGTTCTTTAATGCCATCGCTGCCGCATGCGTGATCTGGGACGGAGTGCCGCCGCCAAGTGCGGTCAGTGCGCCTGCCGCCATCGCGCTTGCTGTTCCGATTTCGGCCTGGCAGCCGCCGGAAGCGCCCGCAATGTAGGCCCGCGCCGCAACGACCTGGCCGATACCGGCTGCCGTGTAGAGCGCACGCACGATCTGCTCATCCGCTGTCCCCTTCTCTTTCTGGTAATTCACGAGCACAGCCGGAAGCACACCGCACGCTCCTGCGGTCGGTGCTGCAATGATCCGCTTCATGCAGGCGTTTGACTCACCCATCGCAAGTGCAGATGCCATAACTTTTCCGACAAACGGTCCGCAGAGCGTGTTCCCGCTCTCGACATACGCGCGCATCGTCTTTCCGGCGCCGCCCACAAGACCGCTTCTCGACTGCAGCGAACCGTCGTAATTCCGTTCAGCGCCTTTCATGGCTTCCCACATGCCGCGCATCGTCTCAATGGACTCTTCGCGGCTTACATTTCTCTCATTCATATCATCCAGAAGGATGACTTCATCAAACGGCAGGTCTTTTTCCTGGCACTCTCGGACAATTTCTTCCAGTGAATTATAAGACATCGTCCTCTTCTCCTTCCGTTACGTTGATGTATGTTACCTTTACAATGCCCTCAAGATGCTCCAGCCATTCCAGCGACTCTTTGGGAAGCGGCTGATCCATCTCCACGACCATGACGGCCGATCCGCCTCTCTTGTCGCGGTAGAGGGACATATTCGCAATGTTGACTGACTTATGTGCCAGCATCGACGTAACCTCGGCTACGTGGCCCGGCTGGTCCAGATTGTGGACGATCAGGGTCGGAATCTCGCAGCTGCAGTTGACATCCAGCCCGTCGAGGCGGTTGATCATGATACGGCCGCCGCCAAGGGAGCACGCCTGCACCTCGAGCGTCCGGCCGCTCTTTCCCTTTACTTCCAGAACGACGCTGTTCGGATGGGCACTCGTCAGATTGGCGATGCCGAATGAATAGGAAAGACCCATCTTCCGGGCAATTTCAAAGCTGTCCGGAATCCGCTCGTCATCCGGCCGCATGCCGAGAAGACCCGCGACGAGACCGCGGTCTGTTCCATGGCCCTTTCCCGTTGCGGCAAAGGAACCGTACATCAGTATTTTTGCTTCCACCGGCTGTTCCCCGAGAAGTTTCTGCGTCATCCATCCAATCCGCACCGCCCCCGCTGTGTGCGAACTCGACGGACCGACCATCACAGGGCCCAGAATATCGAATAAGTTCATTCCTTCTCCTTTTTAAGCGGCATCCCGCGCTTTTGTTCTTAGTTTTTGCTGAATTCGGTCAGCACAAGGTCTTTGTTTCGATCCTGTACCATGCCGACACTCCACGGATTGACAAAGAGAAGCAGCGGATTTCCCTTGAGGTCCATGACCTTCTTCATATCGGATGTACCCTGAATACGGTCCAGGTTGATCTCCTCTTTGTTTGCGATCCAGCGGATGTGCTCATACGGCAGGTTCTCCAGACGGATATCCACGTTGTACTCGTTCTCCAGACGGTATTTTAAAACGTCAAACTGCAGGACGCCGACAACGCCGACGATGATCTCCTCCATGCCGCCTTTGTACTCCTGGAAAATCTGGATCGCACCTTCCTGTGCAATCTGGGAAATTCCCTTGACGAACTGTTTTCTCTTCATCGTATCGAGCTGGCGCACTCTTGCAAAATGCTCCGGCGCGAAGGTCGGAATTCCCTCGTATGCGAATTTTTTGCCCGGCATACAGATCGTATCTCCGATGGAGAAGATACCCGGGTCAAATACACCGATGATATCGCCGGCGTATGCTTCATCAACAATATGACGGTCACTCGCCATCATCTGCTGCGGCTGGGAAAGACGCATTTTCTTTCCTCCCTGCACATGGAAGACTTCCATTCCGGCGTCGAATTTGCCGGAGCAGATGCGCATGAATGCGATACGGTCACGGTGTGCTTTGTTCATGTTTGCCTGGATTTTAAAGACAAACGCAGAGAAATCCTCTTTGACCGGATCGATCACGCCGCAGTCTGCCGTACGCGGAAGCGGCGGCATCGTCATCGTGAGGAAGTGCTGCAGAAAAGTCTCCACACCAAAGTTGGTGAGCGCAGATCCGAAGAATACCGGGGAGAGCTCTCCCTTGCTGACAAGCTCCTGGTCAAACTCTGCACTTGCGCCGTCGAGCAGCTCGATCTCATCCATAAGCTGTTCTTTCTGGTCCTCATCGACCACATCGAGAAGATGCGGATCGTCGATATCAATTTCTTCCTCGATACCTTCCTTCGTTCCCTTCATTGTATCGGAGAAGGTAAGGACTTTCTTTTTGTCACGGTCGTAAACACCGCGGAATTTCTTTCCGGAACCGATCGGCCAGTTGATCGGGCAGGTTGCAATGCCGAGCTCTTTTTCGATCTCGTCGAGCAGCTCGAAGGTATCGTTCGCATCGCGGTCCATCTTGTTGATGAAGGTAAAGATCGGGATGTGGCGCATGACACAGACTTTAAACAGCTTTCTGGTCTGTGCCTCGACACCCTTCGATGCATCGATAACCATGACGGCGGAATCGGCTGCCATCAGGGTACGGTACGTATCCTCCGAGAAGTCCTGGTGTCCCGGGGTATCCAGAATGTTGATGCAGTAGCCGTCGTAATTGAACTGCAGAACGGAAGAGGTAACGGAAATACCACGCTCTTTCTCGATCTCCATCCAGTCGGATACGGCATGGCGCGCAGTCGCTTTTCCTTTTACGGAACCGGCGAGATTGATCGCTCCTCCGTACAGCAGGAATTTCTCAGTCAGTGTGGTTTTACCGGCATCCGGGTGGGAAATGATGGCAAAGGTACGCCGTCTTTCAATTTCTTTTGTATAATCAGGCACAGTTTTATCTCCTTTGGAATATAAAATCTTATTTACTATGTTTTCCATGTTTATGCTTTTTAGACATACTAATTTATTCTATTATATGCCACCATTCCTGTCAATCGTTATCTTGACAGTTCATTCATAATCGAAGCATAAATCTTCTGACTCCGGTTTTCCCAGTTGCTGCAGATCTTTTTGGCCGCCTCCTCGGACGGAACCGTCACGACAATCTCAAAAATAGTCGTCTTCCGCTCTCTTGCCTGACAGCGGACCTCGTAATCATCTCCCGCGGTCTTGTAGTAATCGGCCACAACGGACGCTTTTTTCCGCAGTTCATAGGAGTGTTCCTTCATATAGCGGTCGATTTCCTCCCGGATTTCCGGAGAGATCTCGTTTTCGAAGAAGGAAAGCGTCTTGCTGCCCTCCTCAGTCATGTGGTAGTACGAGGTGTTGCGCACCTTCTCGATCTCGATCAGTTTTGTATCCTGCAGCTCGCTTAACGCCTCCTGGAGATGAAAGTAGTTCGTGTACTCTTTTTCCAGGATAAAATCCGAAATCTGTGTATTTGACAGCGGAAAATTCACATTCTGCAGCATGTAGAGAATAATCAGTTTGTATAACGTAAAGGATGATTCAATCACGGTGTGTTTCCTCCTTTTTCTTCGTCCAGAAGCTGTCCCTGATACGCATGTTCTTCTTTCATGCGGTGATGCAGCTCATTTAAGACGGTGCGTTTTGCCTGGCTCCATGTTGGTGCAATCAGAAGATCCCCGGGGCCGTCTCCCGTCACACGGTGGATCACAAGATCGGGACGGAGGCGCCGCAGGCAGTCGATGACAAGGGTAAGATACGCATCCTGCTCCAGCACCTCAAATTTTCCGGCCGCGTAGTCCGCCGCAAGATCCGTGTTTTTCAGCACATGAAGCAGCTGAAGCTTGATGCCGGAAATGGAAAGTCCATTCAGGTAATCCATTGTTGCAAAGACTTCTTCCTGTCCCTCCCCCGGCAGACCGAGGATCGTGTGGACAATCACGGGAATCCCCCGCCTGTGCAGCTCGTTTACTGCCTGTTCAAAACAGGAAAGCGGATAGCCCCTTCGGATATACTGTGCCGTTTTTTCATGCATCGTCTGCAGTCCCAGCTCCACCCAGACCGGTTTGATCTGGTTCAGCTCTTCTAACAGAGAAAGAACCTCTTCCCCTAAGCAGTCCGGTCTCGTTCCGATCGAAAGGACCACGACCTCCTCGTCCGAAATTGCCTCCCGGAAAATTTTTTCCAGATATTCCACCGGCGCGTACGTGTTCGTATACGCCTGGAAATAGGCGATGAACTTATGCACCGGCCGCTTTTGCTGCAGGAGGGATTTCTGCTCCCGGATCTGTTCCGGGATGGATTTGTTTCTGTCCCCGGCAAAATCACCGGAGCCGCCCGCACTGCAGAAAATGCAGCCTCGGTCACCGCAGGTGCCGTCCCGGTTCGGACACGTCATCCCGCCGTCGAGCGAGAGCTTGTACACTTTTTCCCCGAACGTCTTTTTCAGATAGGCGTCCAGCGAATAATACGGCTTTCCAAGCCAGTCTGTCATGATTTCTTCCCCTTTTATTCGATGTCTTTTCCAATTTTTTTAAAGTTTTCCCGGATCTTCTGCTCATAGCCGTTCGTTCCAAGATGAAGGAAACGGCCTCCTAAGATCTCGTCCGGCAGATACTGCTGCTCGACGTAGTGATTCGGGTAATCATGTGCATACTGATAGCCTTGACCGTGGCCGAGTTTGGCAGAACCTTTGTAATGGGCGTCCTGCAGATGCGGCGGAACCGACGTCCGCACACTTCCGACCATCTTCATCGCCGCAAAGACTGCCTCGCACGAAGAATTACTCTTCGGTGCACAGGCAACATACGTGGCTGCCTCCGCCAGAATAATCTGCGCCTCTGGCATGCCGACGCGTTCCACGGCAAGGGACGCGGAAACTGCTACATTTAAGGCATTCGGATCGGCAAGGCCGACATCCTCCGCCGCGCAGATCATGATGCGGCGGGCGATAAACTTGATATCCTCCCCGGCATACAGCATTTTGGCCAGATAAAAGACCGCCGCATCCGGGTCAGAACCGCGCATGCTCTTGATAAATGCAGAGATCGTATCGTAATGCTGATCGCCCGTCTTGTCGTACCGCACGACGCGCTTCTGGATGCACTCCGATGCCGTTTCGAGATCGATATGGATTTTTCCGTCCGCCTGACGTTCCGTCGAGAGGACGCCCAGCTCGATTGCATTTAAGGCCGCTCTCGCGTCACCGCCTGCGATGTCGGCGAGGAACTCTTTTGCATCCGCATCGAGCACAACGTTGTACGTCCCGAGCCCCTTTACCGGGTCCGTCACCGCGCGCTCCAGCAGTTTTTCGATGTCCTCTTTTTCGAGCGGCTTTAATTCAAAGATAATGGAACGCGAAATCAGCGCCCCGTTGACCTCGAAATACGGGTTTTCCGTCGTCGCGCCAATCAGAACGAGTGTGCCGTCCTCCACAAACGGAAGCAGATAATCCTGTTGCCCCTTGTTGAAGCGGTGGATCTCGTCGACAAAAAGAATCGTCTTTTTGCCGTACATGCCGATCCGCTGCTGCGCTTCTTTTACGACTTCTTCCATATCCTTTTTGCCGGCTGTCGTGGCATTCAGCTGGGTAAACTCTGCGCTTGTCGTGTTGGCGATGACGCGGGCAAGCGTCGTTTTTCCCGTTCCCGGAGGCCGTAGAAAATGACGGAGCCGAGTTTATCCGCCTTGATCGCACGGTACAACAGCTTTCCAGGGCCGATGATGTGCTCCTGTCCAACCACCTCGTCCAGCGTTGTCGGGCGCATGCGCGATGCGAGGGGGGACTCTTTTTCCATTGTGGTTTCTTTCATATAATCAAACAAATCCATGTATTTTTCACCCCATTTTTCTTCCTGCCATTTATCTTATCACATTTTGGCGGGTATCCTCAACCCCTTAATCTCGGATTCTCCGCAACTATGTTCGATGGAATCCGCGGAAGCTATTCTTCAATCAGCTCACGCACCGTCACAAACGTGTATCCCTCTTCTTTTAATTCTTTTACGATCCGCCGCAGCGCTTCCACCGTCGCGCGGTAGCCGTCATGCATGAGAATAATGCTGCCATCCTTCACATTCGGAAGCACCTCGCTGCAGATCGACGCGGTGTTCTGGCTCTCCCAGTCGCGGGAATCCACATCCCAGAGTACCGGGATCATCGTCACTGCAAGGTCCAGCCCCTCTCTCCATTCCCCGAACGGCGGACGGATATAGACGGGATATTCCCCTGTGATCTCGTAGATTGCATTGCTTGTTTTCACGACCTCCTCCCTCGCTTCCTCTTCTGATACTTTCGTAAGCTGAACATGATGAAACGTATGATTTCCGATCAGATGCCTTCCGCATGCATCCGGCGGACGATTTCTTCGTTTCCGGCAAGACACTGCCCCTGCAGAAAAAACGTTGCCGGAATTTCATTTTCTTTTAAAATTTCAAGCACCTCCGGCGTATAGCACGCATTCGGCCCGTCATCAAATGTCAGCGCCGCACGGCGGGGCACACTTTTTTCTGCTTCCGCCGCTGTCTCTTTCGCGCCTTCTCTTTCACACCGTGCCAGCTCTGCAAACAGAATAGCCGCCATTATCACAGCCAGAAGCGGCAGAGGAACGTGCCGCACTTTTCGGAATCTCCGCATGGTCTGCCCTTCGCACTTTCTTCTGCATTCCCTGTATTATATGAAAAACAGGAGAAAAGATGCCGCACCCGGCGGTTCTTTTCTCCTGTTTTTGTTCTTTATGTATCCTGCACCTGAAGAATATACGTACCGGACGCAGTATCCTGGTAAACGATATCTCCGATGGACTGCAGCAGCGATTCGTTCAGTGCATCGCCGTATTTCTCCTTTTCTTTGCTTCCCACAAAAATGTAGGTCACATGATACTGCTCCAGCAGGCGCAGCACTTCATTCGTATCGGTCGAGGTGTACATCTGTTTCACGTCCTCGGCGCGGACATTTAAGGTCTGCGGGATCCCCTCTCCAGAGCCATTCATGGACATACCATCCAAGCACGGTCGGAAGGCCGGTCATTGCGGAAACACGCTCGTAATCGCTGTAGCTGTCGCCGTTCGCCTCAAGCACAACCGGCTGTCCTTCTATTGTTTCATCCAGCCAGCGGATGGCACCTGCGTCCTCGGAAAAGACATTTTCCAGATACGCTGTCGCATCGAGTCCGCGGTACTCGGACAGATCGAAAACATTTCCGAACCAGGAGTACACGCTCGTTCCAAAATAGCCGAACGTCCATAAAAGCAGTACCAGCCCGGTTCCGCCGAACACCTGCAGAATCCGCTCTTTTTTCCAGAGCAGGAACCGCGTGATGATGTAGCTCATGCAGATACCGAACAGGATAAATGCCTGATACGTCAGCTTGAACATCGTGTTGGAGCGCGCATACGATTCTTCGTAGATATCGCGCACATAGACGAGCTCCGGAATGATGATAAGACCGATGGCACAGAGGCCTAAAATACCGATCACCATATCGCTCACCGCAATCTCTCTCCAGAAATTACAGAAGGCAGAAACTTTTTTTGGCTTTTCCGCCGTTTCTTTTTCGCCCGGCTCCGGTTTTTTCTCTCCCAGAATCAGGGCAACGGCCTGCTCTTCCACCTCTTCCTGCGTCTTTCCATCGGCAAGTACAATCTGTCCCTGCCTCTCCATGCCCGGAAGATGACAGTTTTTCCGCCATGCTAGCAGAACGGCTGCGATAAACAGCACAACGAGCACCGTCGGAAGGCCCCAGAGAATCGCCAGCTGATACAGCATCGAATGGTGCTTGGCAATGCCGACACCGGAAACCATCGTCTCAAACTTCATTGTAAACGGAAGGGCGACAATCGTTCCAATTGCAAAAGCTTCTGCAGCCTGCAGGAGAACCGTTCCGATCGTCTCTTTCGCCCGCGCATGATACCGGTACAGCGCACCGTACAGAGAGAAGCCTGCAATCACGACGAAATAGATAACAAAATCCCAGTAGTTGGACCAGTGGAACACACCGATCAGAAAGCCCGCCGCGATGATCTGCGGCTGAAGCAGAACGTCTTTTAACGACCATTTCCACTCTTTTTCCGGATCACGGCAGGTATTTTTCACGTAGGAATATAAAAGGCCCAGCACCAGCAGGACGAACATGACATTCACCACATGGGCATGCAGGTCGCCGAGCACAAAGGAATACGATGGAAACTCATGAATCGTGCGGTCATTTTCCACAAGCGGGTCATACCCGATATAGCGGGTCGAACTCGGGAACCAGTAAGCCGATTCGTTCAGTCCCAGCCACTGTCGGATGCAGCCGTAAATCACATAGTGCATATTTCCTGCAAGGGAAACGGCGCCTCCCGAAAGAAGACCGCCAAGCACCGGTGCAATCTGGCTTTTATTGCCGCCCTCTTTCCGGATGCAGTGGCACGCACGCGACTCTGCCAGATGGTAGGTGATCGAAAACGGCAGAACAAACGCGAACGATGCCACCATCGTACGCATCAGATGGTACGTCTGCTTTACATCCGTGAAGGTAATCTTCGTCAGAAATACGGCATAGAACTGGCCGCCGTAATAGTAGTTAATACCGCTTCCGCTGTACCAGAGATCCTCTGCCGGAACGGCGGTGCTGCGCATCATGGCCTTCATAAAACCATAATCCATGAATTTTTCGGTTCCGTGTGCCTCCGGGTGAAAGCCCGCAAGGTAGGTCCAGAGAAGGAAAAAGGCGAAAAACAACACTTCTTCCATCATCAGGAAGTCGATTTCCGGCGCATGGACGCGTACCTTAAAACATCCGAAAATCCAAGAAGCCAGGATCAGTACACCGACTGTGATCAGGCAGACCGGTGCGGTAAACGGAACCAGTCCGAAGCTTCCAAGAGCAAATACAGCAAAACCGGAAACAACGATGCCAAGCACTTTAGAAAACATCCATCCCCGGTCATGAAACCGCGGAAACAGCGCTGCGGCAGCCGGATAAAATCCAATACCGAGCACCAGGGTCATAAGCCACCACTTCAGGAACGAAACGTTGTCCGTTCCAAGAAGCGGCGTTGTGGCCAGCACAAGCAACACCAGCAGAATGCCGGAAACTGTCGTCTTTTTGCTCATCTTTAATTATCTTCCTCTGTCATTGTGTAGACATGACGTTTTCTTGCCATCTCATCGCTTGCAAGATACTCGTCGTAGGTGGTCATCTTATCGATCAGCGCGCCGTTCGGAAGGATCTCCATGATACGGTTTGCTGTAGTCTGTACAAACTGATGGTCGTGGCAGGTGAACAGCAGCACGCCCGGGAATTTGATCAGACCGTTGTTCAGTGCAGTGATGGACTCCATATCCAGATGGTTGGTCGGCTCGTCGAGAACAAGAACGTTTGCACCGGAAATCATCATCTTGGAGAGCAGGCAGCGCACTTTCTCTCCTCCGGAAAGGACTCTGACACGTTTCACGCCGTCCTCACCGGCAAAAAGCATTCTTCCGAGGAATCCGCGGACATACGTTACGTCCTTGATCTCGGAATACTGGGTCAGCCAGTCTGCGATGGTCAGGTCGCAGTCGAATTCTGCGGTGTTGTCCTTCGGGAAGTAAGCCTGTGTGGTGGTTACGCCCCATTTGTAGTAACCAGAATCCGGCTCTTCTTCTCCGGTCAGAATCTTGAACAGCATGGTGATCGCCTGCTCGTTGCTTCCGACGAAAGCAACTTTATCTTCTCTTCCGAGGGTGAAGCTTAAGTTATCCAGGATTTTCACGCCGTCTACGGTTTTGGTCAGTCCCTCTACCTGCAGAACGTCGTTTCCGATCTCACGGTTCGGACGGAAATCGATGTAAGGATATTTCCGGCTGGACGGTTTGATATCGTCGAGCTGGATTTTCTCCAGGGCTTTCTTACGGGAAGTAGCCTGTTTACTCTTCGATGCGTTGGCGCTGAATCTAGAGATGAAGTCCTGTAACTCTTTGATCTTCTCCTCTTTCTTCTTGTTCGCCTCTTTCATCTGTTTTACCAGCAGCTGGCTGGACTCAAACCAGAAGTCGTAGTTTCCGGCATAGAGCTGGATTTTTCCGTAATCTATATCTGCGATCTGGGTGCAGACTTTATTCAGGAAGTAACGGTCGTGGGATACAACGATAACGGTATTCTCGAAGTTGATCAGGAACTCCTCAACCACTCGATCGCATCGAGGTCCAAGTGGTTGGTCGGCTCGTCGAGAAGAAGGATATCCGGGTTTCCGAACAGGGCTCTTGCAAGAAGAACTTTGACCTTCTGGCTGCCGGTCAGGTCTGCCATCTGTGCGTAGTGCAGTTCCGGCTCAATGCCAAGGCCGTTTAAGAGCTGCTCTGCATCGGTCTCTGCCTCCCAGCCGTTCATCTCTGCAAACTCACCCTCGAGCTCGCTCGCTTTGATACCGTCCTCATCGGTGAAGTCTTCTTTTGCGTACAGCGCCTCTTTCTCTTTCATGATCTCATAGAGACGGGCATTTCCCATGATAACGGTGTCGAGTACCGGATAGCTGTCGTATTTGAAGTGGTCCTGCTCGAGGAAGGAAAGACGCTGGCCCGGTGTGATGGTTACGTCTCCGTTTGTCGGTTCAAGCTGGCCGGACAGGATTTTCAGAAAGGTTGATTTTCCCGCTCCGTTGGCACCGATCATGCCGTAGCAGTTTCCCTCGGTGAATTTGATATTGACATCTTCAAACAACGCTTTTTTTCCGACACGAAGTGTCACATTATTTGCTGCAATCATACTTTTTAAAACCTCATTTTCTTATTCTTAATTGTAATCGTGAAGTTACCGCCGGGGTTTCCCGGTCATACGGAGTATAGTCTACCATAGATTTCCGTTTTCTGGCAAGTAGGGAAAGCCCTTATTCTTCGTCTTTTTCACCGGAAATTGTAAAAAAGCTGTCATCCCGGTCTTTTTTGTCGATCAGTTCATTGTACTGCAGGCATTCATACTGCCGTTCGTACTCGAGATCCTCCTCCGGCGCATCGCTGTCGTTCCAGCGGTACCAGGTTCCGTCACTTGCTAAAAAGCCGAGGTGATTGAGCGCCGGCATCTTCTCGCGCAGGTCAAGCAGATACTCGTTGTACGGCGTCAGTTCCAGGCCGGTAAGGCTTAACGCATAGCTTGAGAGATAATTTGTGCTGATCCAGACATTGCTCTCGGATTTCATGCTGTAGTTGGTCCAGATGAAGAACGGGGTTCCATAGAACTTCTCCTGATCCTCGACCGAAAGATTCTGATAGGCGTCTCCGGCAATCCATGTTTCAAACGCATCCGGCAGTTCGGGGAATGATCGCCGAACATAATGATCATCGTCGGCTCGTCCACCTGCTGGAAATACCGGATCAGATAGGAAATTGCCTCATCGGAAAGCTTTAACAGGGAGAAATACTGATCGGCCTCATCACTGTCGTAGCCGTTGCAGTTGATATCCGCCTGGAAATAACGGTTCGTGTAGCCGCTGTGGTTCTGCATCGTCACATCAAAGAGGAAGAACGGGCTGCCCGGCTCCTTGTTCTCGTAGGTTTCCACGATCTTCTCATAGTTCGCCTGATCGCTGATCATGCCGCGGTACCGCTTGGCCGTATCGGAGACTGATCAATCGAGATGAAATCATCAAAATCAAGGAAACGGTATGCCGTGCTCCGCTTCCAGTTTGTCGCCTTGTTCGGATGCATCGCAATTGCCTGATAACCCTGGTCTTTTAACGTCGTGACAAGGGAATACTGGCTGTGCGTAAAGTAGCTGACGTACGGCACCATGCCCGGGAACCGCTTGCAGGAGTTCCGGTCAGGAACTCATACTCCGTTTTTGCTGTTCCGCCGCCCTTGGTACACGTCAGCGTGTGCCCTTTGATGATATTTTCGGTCAGCGAGTCGAGGAACGGCATGTAGCTCTCGCTCGTCTGCGGATCGCCGACGGAACGGTAGTCAAACCACGACTCGTTCATGATCGCGATGATGTTGACGGGTGTCACGCTATCCGCATTATCTTTTCGAAGATCTTCTGTTTTCGTCTCTTTCTCGCTCGTATCGGCAATCGCTGTCACTTCGTCTTTCGAATAGCCGTCCGGCGGTGTCAGGCGCATGTATTTGGCGACCGCGGTAAAACCGACTGTCGTTCCGTACTGGCGGTATGTCTTCGCCGGATTCCAGAGGTCACTGATGACACCGAACTCGGCGTTCCAGTTCAGATTCATGTACGCCAGGTATGTTCCGAGCGTCAGCGCAGCAGCAGCCACGCGGAGCAGAATTTTATTTCTCGTTTTCCGTGCAAAACGGTATTCCCGGCTCTGCAGCCAGAGGCGCACAACGAGCATCATCGTGATAAACGAAGTCACGATTTCACCTGTGATCTCGAATTTGTAGCCGCCGACTACGTCCGCCGCCGTCGCAATGCTGTACAGGTCGATGAGCTGGAACGCTTCTCCGCGGAACAGATAAACATAGTAGAATACCAGACTCATGCAGAAATAAAAGATGTTCATGAAAATCATCGCGCGGCGGATGGAGTTCAGAAAGAGGGAAACGAGAATGGAAAGTACGAAAATGACACCGATATTCAACAACGCATAATACCATTTCATCTCCCGGAACTGGCTGTTTGTGACAAATTCCAGTGTGGCAAACAGATAGGCTGCGTTTGCCAGCATCAGAATCGGCTGTTTCCATCCCACATAGCGCGGTTTTGGTTTCTGGTCCGGCTTTGCAGCAAACCGGCAGAAACTGACAACTGTCGTCAGTATGATACACGCCAGCAGGCATGGGAACAGAAAGTGAATACTCCACTCCCGGTCTGCCGCCGTCGTATCCAGCAGCGGGCGCGCCAGAAACAGCAGCACCGCCAGCACGCCGAAATACAAAACAAGAAACGCGCAGCGGGCGCGCTCCTTTTGATTCTCTTTTAATCTCTGATAAAACTTCTGCATCGAAACTTTATGCTCCTTTTATAAACAAGAATTATAATCCTTCCGTAAACGGCTCGTCCGCCGGATAGCCGCCGCCTAATTTTTGCATACAGCGCTGGATGGAATCTTTTGAATTTCCCCAGTCCTTATCCTTGTTGCGGTAATCGAATTTGTCAGTAAACCATGTTACCTCTTCCTGCAGCCGCTGGTAATTTTCTTTCATGATTTTGAACAGAACCGGGTAAAATTCCGCTTTCTGTTTATCATTCAGCTTTTTCTCCGCCGTTTCTACCAGATCCGCAAAATGCGGCAGACAGAAGCCTTTTCCCTCGCGGAACAGTCTTGCAAACTCCTCGTCTTTTTTGTAGAGATCAAAGAACGTATCAAGATAGCGGTTATAGTTTGCCTTGAAGTGATCGCAGACGTAGCACGAATGCGTCTTCTCATCAATCCACTGGCCGATCGCAGTCTCACGGCCCTGTTTGTCGAGGGATGTCTTCTGCATCCGCTTGAACACCGAGGATTTTCCCGGTGCAAACAGATTCATCTGTGCGGCAAGCTCCTGGTTCAGTTTTTTCAGATGGGTGGATAAAATCAGACCGCTTCCGAGACGGTTTCCGTAATCGTACATCATTTTATAGTGGTGGCGGCAGAATCCCATCGCGTCTGTTTCCGCACGCACATCATCCTCCATATAGGATGCGCCGGAACCGAGCGCAAACGAAATCGCATGCTGCTCTGCTTCCCGCTCCAGATAGCAGAACGGGCACTCATCTTCCGCCTTGAATGCATCCATCAGCGGAATGGTATGGATCGACTCTTTCATATGCAAAAACCTCCGATTTTATTTGTTGGTGCTTTCTACAGCATACACAAAAACCTCTCATTTGTCAAAAGAACTCTTTTTCCTGTTTTCCTATTATTCTGATGGATAATTTCTATATTTTGCACAATTTACATGTGCATTATAAAAATTTAAAGTTGTTTCTTTTTGGTATTTAATCGTTTAAGATAAATATTATATAAGTCTTTGTATCACTCTGTTCAGAAAGGAGCCATAGCAATGGGAGAACGTCATACGGAGGAGATGCGCCTCCTCGGTCTTACCATCGCCTTTTATCGCAGAGCACGCGGATTAACGCAAAGTGAGCTTGCCGAAGCTGTCCAGATCAGCCGTACACATATGAGCAACATCGAAGCGCCAAACAGTCATACCTCTCTGTCTCTAAACAAGCTGATGGATATTGCGGAAGCACTCGAAATTCCGCTGAAAACATTATTTGATTTCAAACGGTAAGCCCGGAAAGCTTTCCGTTTTTTATAGCAGATTTTTACAGCAACCCCCCGCAGCCGGTGTGCGCCCGGTGCGGGGGGCTTTTTCTCTCTTATTTTCCCGAAAAATCCGGAGTTCCGTCAAGATTATACGGGGTCACCTGGTATACATAGTAGTTCAGCCAGTTCGTGTACAGATTGTTCGCATGTGACCGCCATAAAAGCACTGGTTTTGTATTTGGATCGTCGTTTTTATAATAGTTCTTCGGAATCTCAATCGGAAGTCCTTTGTCTTTATCGCGGTGGTACTCGCCGTCGAGCGTCATACGGTCGTACTCCGGATGACCCATCACAAAAATCTTTCTTCCCTCTTCCGCCATGCCAAGATAGAATCCGGCTTCGTCGGACTCTGCGAGAATCGTGACATCTTTGCAGGCACGGATATCGTCGATCGGTACTTCTGTGTGGCGGGAATGCGGTGCCAAAAACTCGTCATCGAAGCCTCGCACAAGCGGGATCTTGCGGTTGTTGACTTTGTGCCAGAACAGCCCGAATTTCTTCTCCGGAAGCATCCGTTTCTTCAGTCCGTAGAAATGATACAGACTCGCCTGGGCTCCCCAGCAGAGGAACATCGTGGAGGTAACGTGTGTGTTCGTCCAGTCCATGATCTTTGTCAGTTCATCCCAGTAGTCAACTTCTTCAAATTCCATCTGCTCGACCGGTGCACCGGTGATGATCATACCGTCGTAATAATTTTTCCGCACATCCTCAAATTTCACATAGAACGTGTTCAGATGGCTGGTCGATGTATTTTTCGCCTCGTGGCTTGCCACCATCAGAAAGGTGACATCAACCTGCAGGGAGGTGTTGGAAAGGGAGCGCAGAAGCTGCAGCTCGGTATCTTCTTTGAGCGGCATCAGATTCAGGATCATAATCTTCAGCGGACGGATGTCCTGATGAACCGCTCTTGTCTCGTCCATGACGAATATATTTTCGCTTTCGAGTATTTCTTTTACAGGTAAATCTGCCTGAACTTTAACCGGCATATTCTTTTTCCTCGTTTCTATTCTTCTTGATCTGCCGCGCTTTTCTCTGCGCAGACAGGCGGTTTGCTTTTTCCGGCAGGAATTTCTGCCGTCTGTTTCCGATTATAGCAGATTCCCGCGCGGGATGCAAACCGCCTTTGCAGATATTTCGTTATTCTTCTGTCATCTTCAGAAATTCCTCTTCTGAGATCACCGGCACGCCGAGTTCGCGCGCTTTCCGGTTTTTGGAGGAACTGGATGTCGTGTCGTTGTTGATCAGATAGCTCGTCTTTCCCGTTACACTTCCGGTGGCTTTTCCGCCGAGCTCCTCGATTCTTGCCTTTAATGCATTCCGGTTCGGGAAATGTTCCACACTTCCGGTGATAACGAAGGTAAGACCGGCTAATTTCTGTTCTTCCTGGCTTGCCTGCGGCTTCTCAATCGTCAGATACGGCAGAAGGCGCTCAAGGCGTTCTTTATTTTCCTCATCCGCAAAGTAATCCACGATGCTTTTTGCAATCACTTCTCCGACACCGTCGATCTGCGCGAAATCCTCCGCCGATGCATTCCGGATCCGTCGAGATCGAAATCGAAGGCTTTGCAGATCATTCTCGCGTTTGCAAGACCGATATTTAAGATGCCAAGTCCGAAAATCAGACGGGGCAGCGTTGTGTTTTTCGCGCGCTCGATGCTGTCGATCAGATTCTGGTATGATTTTTCACCGAAACCGTCCATCTCCACAATCTCGTCGCGGTAGCGTCGAGACGGAAAATATCGGCAAACTCACGGATGAAGCGTGGCCCACGAATTTTTCGAGCGTTGCCTCCGACATGCCGTCGATGTTCATCGCGTCGCGGCTTACAAACAGGGTGAATGCCTTCATGAATTTTGCCGGGCACTCCGGATTCGTACAGTAGAGGGTCTCGACATTATTCATCATCTGAATCCGGGTGGCACCGCCGCAGGCAGGACACGTTTCCGGAATATCGCGCACGCCGCTTCTCGTCAGATTCTCTGAGATCTGTGGAATGATCATGTTTGCTTTGTAGACAAGGATTTTATCACCCACACCGAGATCCAGCGAACGCATGATACTGATGTTGTGGACGCTTGCGCGGGAAACCGAAGTTCCTTCCAGCTCGACCGGCTCAAAAACCGCAACCGGATTGATGAGACCGGTTCTCGACGGGCTCCACTCAATTTCAAGCAGAGTGGTCTCCTTCTGTTCATCCGCCCATTTGAAGGCGAAAGCGTTCCGCGGGAATTTCGCGGTTGTGCCGAGTGATTCTCCATAGGCGATATCGTCATACAACGCGACAAGGCCATCGGACGGGAAATCGTTTGTCTCGATTTTCGTGGAGAAATATTGCATCGCCTCGTCGAGGTTATCTTTGGTGACAACCTTGTATTCCACCACCTCGAAGCCCTGCTCTTTCAGCCACTCCATCTGACGGATTCTGGAATTTTTGAAATCCTGTTCCGGAGCGCTCACAAGCGCAAATGCCATAAAATGAACGTGGCGTTTTGCCGTAATCTCATTGTTCAGCTGGCGCACAGAACCGCTGCAGAGGTTCCTCGGATTCTTGTATTTCGCATCGACATCCTCGATCTCCTCGTTGATCTTCTCAAAATCGGAATAGCGGATGATCGCCTCGCCGCGCAGAACCAGCTCTCCCTGGTACGGGATTTTTAAGGGAATATTTTCAAACACTTTTGCATTGTTCGTGACAACCTCTCCGATCACGCGTTTCCACGGGTGACGGCCTTTGCGAGGGTACCGCCGCGGTACGTCAGAACGACGGTCAGACCGTCCATCTTCCAGGACAGCAGCGTTTTGTGATCCCCGATGAAGCTGCGGAGCACTTCCGCATCTTTCGTTTTATCAAGGGAAAGCATCGGCGACTCGTGCGCTTCTTTCGGCAGTTCGTCCATCGCCTCGTAGCCGACTTTTGTGGTCGGGCTTCCGGCGAGTGTTACGCCTGTTTTTTCCTCTAATACCTGCAGTTCGTCATACAGCGTGTCGTACTCTAGGTTGCTCATGATCTCCCGGTCTTCCTGGTAATAAGCTTTTGCCGCTTCGTTCAGCTTTTTGACCAGTTCCTTCATCCGTTCTGTCTCGTTCATCGCTTTTCCTCCCCGATCTGCTTTTTCAGTTCTGCTAATTCTTTTTCCGTTAAAGGGCGGTACTCCCCTGTTTTCAGGTCTTTCAAGTGAATATTCATGATCCGCACACGTTTCAGCTTTGTGACACGATATCCTAATGCTTCGCACATCCGCCGGATCTGACGGTTCAGCCCTTGCGTCAGAATAATCGTAAAGCTGCGCTCTCCCGTTTTCTGGATCCGGCACGGGCGCGTCACGGTATCGAGAATCGGCACGCCGGATGCCATTTTTTTCAGAAATTCCGGTGTAATCTCTTTGTTTACCTCGACCTGGTATTCTTTTTCGTGGCGGTTTCTGGCACGCATGATACCGTTTACGATCGCACCGTCATTCGTCATCAGAAGGAGGCCTTCGGAATCTTTATCGAGTCTTCCCACCGGGTAAATCCGCACCGGGTAAGACAGATAATCGATGACGTTGTTTTTCTCCCGTTTTTCCGCAGTACAGACGATGCCGCGCGGTTTGTTGAAGGCGAGATAGACTTTTTTCTCCTCCGGGACAACGGTTTTGCCTTTCACGACAACAACGTCGCCAGACTCCACCTGCATGCCGGTTTCCGCGCGTTTTCCGTTGACGGTAATCTCTCCCGCTTCTGTCAGACGGTCCGCCTCCCGCCGCGAGCAGACGCCCGCATCACTTAAGTATTTGTTTAAGCGCATGGTTTTATCCTTCCAAAAAAGCAGTTTCATAAAAACCAGAAACTGCTTTTTTTGTTTTGTATTATTCTATTGTTCCTACTGAATGCTCTCTACATATGCTCTCAGGGAAGCATCTGCATCGAGTGCATTCTGATAATCGTTCTGAACCTGTTCGATCAGATTTTTGACTTCTTCGTTTTCGAGCGCCGCTTTCATAGCCTCGGTTACGGCCGCATCGCTGTCAGTATCATCCATGATTTTCAGGCTGCCGTCTTCTGTCGTGTAGAGATAATACTCCGAAAGCATCGGCAGGGTCTGGTTGATTCCCAGATATTTGCATCTGCTGCTGACAAACGCGATGTACGTTCCGTCGCTTGGACCGCTGATCGTGTAGGCCTTTACATCTCCGTATGACTCCACATCGCTTTCTGCCTCAATCTGCGCCTGCTCCTCCGCGGTCAGATTATCTGTTACTGCAAAAAGACCGTTGATATTCCTTGCACCGAGCGCGGTGTAATACTGCTCCAGCACGGTGCTTACTTCCGGGACATTGTCCGCGTCAAAGGAGACAGCCGTATTATCGGTATTCTCTGTATTACTGGTATCGTCTGCCGCTTCCGGCTCACTTGTCGGCTCAGCCTCTGCATCCGGCGCGCTGGCAGTATCGGTACTGGAAGCATCTGCACTGGAATCATTCGCGGAATCCGAAACGTCCGATGAAATGCCTGTGCTGTCCTCAGAATCTGCTTTGCTGTCTGCTTTTACCTGTGTCTTTTTATCCGGCACATTGTTTCCGGTGCTGCTGCTTGTTACGGTTCCGCCGCTCGATTTTCCATCGTTTTTTGGTGACACCAGATGAACGATGAGAAGAACCGCTGCCACAATCAGGAGAATTGCTCCGATCAGAAGCATGTAGCGCAGATTATCGGAAATCCATTCCCGGATTTTATCTTTTGTTGTCATTGGTTTTGCCATATTTTTCCTCCTTCATCAAACTGATCCGCCGGATCAGTTATTGATATGCTCAGTAAGCAAAAAAACCTCTACTTCACACCGAAGCAGGGGCTTTCCTTATCCTGCGCCGGTCCTGCCCGCCGCAGCATGCCATGTAGCAAAAACGCGTCTGGAGGGATTCGAACCCCCGACACACGGTACCGGAAACCGTTGCTCTATCCCCTGAGCTACAGACGCTGATGTGATCTGTTTTCTCAACCACACTATGATAGTTTACCACAGACTCCTGCAATTGTAAAGTATTTTTCCCACCCAGCCGCCCATTTTTTTCTTAAATTATTCGCAGACTATTCTGCCACACAGCTTACGTTTCTTCCTCACACAGCGTCAGTTCCCCGCTTTCCCGGTGGTAATAATAAACGTGATCCGACAGAATCTCCTGCGGCTTGACCGTCTTTTCATTCACGTCCCGTACCATGTCGGAAAGACACTCCTCCGGGAACACATCATAATCCGGAATCACCATGCACTCGTGGATACTGCTCGGAATCACATAAAGACTTGCCTCAAAGCGCTGCGAAAGACTCTCCAGCACGCCGGGATAGCACATGCAGATTGCACCCAGCTTTCCTCTGCGGTTGCTGACCAGGTAAAACTGTTCCGCCAGCGGACCAAGCTCGAACCGGGGAAACGTTACTCCGTACTCCTCTTTCAAATACACCATAAGGCTGTCTGTGCGCACCGGCAGATCCCGCAGGTGTTCTCCCAGGCACGGCATCCAGCTCCTCCGCCGAAATTCCCCACAGCTCCCGGTGCGTCTCGTGGATCAGAATTGTCGCATCCGGCACGCGGTTTCCCCGCATCTGGTAATAGTACACGACCGCGAGATCGAGAAATTTTCTGTGCGGAACTTCGGAGAGCAGCGTACGGTTTTTCTCCGCATGAATGAGCTCGCAGTAGATCTGCGGCGCAGCATTTTTCCAGTTGGTAAAAAAGGCAGCTTTCTCCGGTCTTCTCGCCTCCGCTTCCACCTTCCGGTACTGCTCCAGTACCTTTTCTGCAATCTGAGAAAGCGGCACGCCCTGCAGACAGCATTCATACAGAAGCTCCACGTAGATCGTCGGTGCAATCCAGTCCTTCTTTCTGCTGATGACAAACGCCTCTTTTTCGATACCGTTCAGCTTCTGCACCGATTCTACCTTCACCTCAAAATCATCGCCGGCTTTTCTTTTCAGCAGCGCGGCAAGCTGCTCTTTGAACATCTGATAGTCCATTTTTTCCCACCTTTCCTGTTTGATTGCCTTTTGTATTTTTGCTTTACGGAACAAAAAAGCTCCGGAAAACACAACTTAAAAACCTCTGTACAGATCTGTATATGCCAGAGATTCGTTGGTTCGCGGAACTTCGAACGATGAGAAAAACGGGCCCGGGCTGCTTCCGACAGCCTTTATCAGCCATTTTTCAGACGAATATTCTATTTATTTAGAAAACCGTGTCCGCCACAAAGAAAGTTGTGACGGACAACGGCGGGAACAGTCTTACTTATACACGGGACAGATATTCACCTGTTCTGGTATCAATTTTGATTTTGTCTCCCTGGTTTACGAACAGCGGAACGCTTACGGTAGCACCAGTCTCAACGGTAGCCGGTTTGGAAGCACCCTGTGCGGTATCTCCCTTGAAACCTGCTCAGTCTCGGTGATCTCAAGTTCTACAAACAGAGGCGGTTCGATTGCGAATACATTTCCGTTGTAGGAACATACTTTAACCATTTCGTTTTCTTTTACAAATTTCAGAGCATCTCCGATGGTCTCTTCGTTCAGAGCGATCTGCTCATAGTTTTCTACGTTCATGAAGTAGAATAAATCACCATCGCTGTACAGATACTGCATGTCTACACGCTCGATACGAGCCTGCGGGAATTTCTCAGTCGGACGGAAGGTACGCTCTACCACACCACCGTTGATGACATTTTTTAATTTTGTTCTTACGAATGCAGCTCCTTTACCAGGTTTTACATGCTGAAATTCAAGAATCTGAACGACCTGACCATCGATCTCGAGGGTAACGCCGTTTCTAAAATCTCCTGCTGAAATCATTCTGATTTTTCCTCCTTAACATAGTACGATGCGCCAAATGCGCACCATAGGCTTATCTTATAATATAATATTTTTCCCGATTTTTCAACTGTTTTTTTTCGTAATCCTGCCGCGGGCCAGATCACGCTCATAAAAGAACAGTACAATGTGCTCCAGATACCGTTTCAGAACGATCTGAATTTCCTCTTTCGGATTGATCGGCTCGGTCAGAATATTGTAAAGTCCGGTCCGTTTTGCACCGTACACATCGGTGAAAAGCTGATCCCCGACAAAGACCGCCTGCTCCTCTTTGATCCCCATTCTCCGGCATGCCTCCTGGTAGTTTTTCACCGAAGGCTTGTGCGCATTTTCGATATAGATAGAACCGACCGCATCGGCAAACGGAGCCACACGCGGTTTCTGATTGTTGGAAAGCAGACAGGTGGAAAAACCAGTCTCCCGAAGAGACGCAAAGAACGCAGCCGCCTCCTTCGTTGCCGGCGCACCGTGCGGAACAAGCGTATTATCGATATCAAAAATCACGCCCCGGTATCCTTTCCGGTACAGATCCGCGTAATCGATCGTATAGGCACTTTTTTCTCTCCGGTCCGGGTAAAACATCCGCATCAGTATAGTTCCCCGGTTCTTCTGGTTTTTTCCACTCATCTTCTTTCTCCAATCCTCTTTTCGTTTATACAGTAACTTTATTCTTCTTTCAGAAACTCCTGCAGAGCCTCAAAATTTGCTTTCATCTGGTCATAGCCGTGCTGGTAAAATTCCCGCAGCTTCTCCTCGTCCTTTTCGAGACGCGATACCGCCGGTATCTCCGGGCGGATCACAAAGACGGAGCCTTCTTCTTCCCATTTTTCGATGCATTCGAGCACCTGGTTATAATGTTTCGCGCGGTTTACAAGCGCACGCACGAGATTCGGGTATTTGCGGAATGCCGCCACATACAGCTCCCAGCCTCTCGTTCCCTCTTTTTTGCGGTAACCGAAATTCCGTGTCAGAATAATGACATTTTTTCGGTGTCCCGTCTTTAAGGAACGGATAATCGGGATCGAATCGGCAACACCGCCGTCGACGTACTCGTTTCCGTCGATCTCCACCATCGGGCAGGCGATCGGCATGCTCGATGATGCACGGCCAATTGCAAGCAGACGTTCTTTATTTTCGCGGTCATCCAGATATTCCGCGCGTCCCGTCTCACAATTTGTCACAACCAGCTCACACGTCTGCGGCGATGCAAAATACGTATCAAAATCAAATGGAAAAATCTCATACGGATACCGTTCGAACACCATATCCATGTCGAGCAGTGCTTTTTTCTCAACGATTGTCTTGATATTCTTATTGACGTAGCGGTTTTTCTCATCCGTGACAATCATACAGTCCCTCGTTCTGCCAATCTGGCGCGATACATAGTCCAGCGCATTGCAGGCTCCGGCGGAAACGCCAATCACATGAGGGATATAATACTCCTGCTCCATCAGAAAGTCCAGCGCTCCTGCTGTAAAGACGCCGCGATTGGCCCCTCCTTCCAGTATGACTGCTCCGGATTTTGTTATGCTGTAATTTTTTGTCTCATTCATTCTCCTGCACTCTCCTATTTTTCACAATGACACATTACTTCCTGCACAGAGCAATGCCGGAGCAGATCGGAAAATCCCGACACGCTCCGGCCCTTCTGCCTGTTTTATCTGTTTTCCAGCGGAACATAGTCCACTTCATCTTTGACACTCTTGTACGCCGGGCGGATGATCTTGTCGGTGTTGATCAGTTCCTCCATCCGGTGTGCACTCCAGCCGACGATACGCGCGCAGGCGAACATCGGGGTGTAGAGCTCCAGCGGAAGATCCAGCATGCTGTAAACGAAGCCGCTGTAGAAGTCGACGTTTGCGGATACACCTTTGTAAATATGGCGCTCCTCGCCGATGATCTTCGGAGCCAGTTCCTCGACCATAGCGTACAGCCGGTAATCTTTCTCTCTGTGTTTTTCTTTTGCCAGCTGCTCAACGAAGCTCTTAAAGATGCGCGCACGCGGGTCGGAAATGGAGTAAACCGCATGGCCCATACCGTAAATCAGACCTTTCTGTCGAACGCCTCTTTGTGCAGCAGCTTTCTTAAGTAATTCGATACTTCTTCCTCATCCGTCCAGTCTTTGACGTGTGACTTCATATCGTCGAACATCCGCACAACCTTGATGTTTGCACCGCCGTGCTTCGGTCCCTTTAAGGAGCCGAGCGCCGCTGCAATTGCGGAGTACGTATCGGTTCCGGAAGAAGAAACAACATGTGTTGTAAAGGTCGAGTTGTTACCGCCGCCGTGCTCCATGTGGAGAACGAGGGCAAGATCGAGGATCTTCGCCTCCAGCGGAGTGTACTTCTGATCCGGTCGGAGCATCAGAAGAATATTTTCTGCAGTCGAAAGCTTCTTCGACGGGTTGTGGATATATAAACTTTTTCCCTTGATATAATGGTTGTACGCCTGATAGCCATAGACGGACAGCATCGGGAAAACAGAAATCAGGTTAATGCACTGGCGAAGCACATTCGGAAGGGAGGTATCATCTGCGTGGTTGTCGTACGCGTACAGGGTCAGAACGCTTCGGGACAGAGTGTTCATCATGTCCTTGGTCGGCGCTTTCATAACAACGTCACGCACAAAGTTCTTCGGCAGGGACTGCTGCTGTTTAAGATTGTCTTAAAATGATTGAGCTGCTCTTCATTCGGCAGATTTCCAAATAAGAGCAGATACGCAACTTCTTCGAATCCCATACGGTTTTCACTTAAAAAGCCCTGGGTTAGTTTTTCCACGTTGATGCCGCGGTAGTACAGACGTCCGTCACACGGCGTTTTGACGCCGTCAATGATATCCGAAGACACAACGTTTGAAATCTGTGTCAGTCCCGCAAGGACGCCAACGCCGTTGATATCGCGCAGTCCGCGTTTTACATCGTATTGCCCATACAGCGAAACATCCATTTTGGAGTTATCCAGACAGATGTTTGTCAGTTCCTCTATTTCCGGTGTTACTTTCATGCTAAAAGCCATATGCATTCCCCTTTCTCTTCTCTTTTTTTACTCACTTTCGCTCATTATAGCATTAAACCAGGGGATTCGTATACTGAAATTTTTATAAACATTCGAAAAATTTTCGTAAGATTTTGTCTCACAAAAGGTATCAGGCTTCTGTTTTACATGCATCGAAGGCTTGATCCAGTGCGTCCAGGAAATCTCCCATCACGTAATACAGCGTCTCAAACCGCAGATAATCGAGGACGTTTTCATCCCACATAAACTTCAGCACCGGCGGGAATTCCTCATCGGACTCCCAGAACTGGAAGACGAGCGGCAGAAACGGAAAGACATGAAAAACAAAAGCAGCGTCTCCCGGGGAATATGGTTTTCCGCTAAGGGAAACGCATGCTTTTTTCAGCTGTTCCACATGCCCGTCATACCGTGCGGCGCGGCTGTCGTGAACGCCGGACGCAATCGTGCGGCCTTTGATCGTTCCCTTTAAGGAATTGGTACGCGCATACGTGCCGGCGAGCACAATCTCCTTCTTTCCGCAGCAGAGCAGGTCGAAAATCGTCAGCGTCTCATTGAAACTGCCCTGATGTACATGAAGAAAATGGTCTTTTGATCCCTCTACAACGCCGGTATGGCGGTTCACTCTCCATTCTTCAAAAAGATACGGCACATAGAAATAATCGTCATCAAACGCAAAGCCATACTTTCCTTCGATCTCCTTCTGATCGTATGTCAGAAAACGTTCCTGCATCTGATCACGCATTTTAATATAGTTCGACACTTCCATTTTTTTGCCTCCCGCTATTTGTCGAGCATCTTTTTCAGCTCGTCCATGAACGTGTTGACGTCCTTGAACTCACGGTAAATCGACGCAAAGCGGACGTACGCCACCTGATCCAGGTCTTTTAAGTAATGCATGACCTTCTCTCCGATCACAGAGCTTGGAATCTCGCGTTCCTCACCGTTGAAAAGCTCCGTCTCCACCTTGTTGACCATCTCGTTGATCTTCTCGGCGGACACCGGCCGTTTGTGGCAGGCGCGCAGGATACCGGTCTCGATTTTCGAGCGGTCATACTGCTCGCGGTTCATATCTTTTTTGATGACGATCAAAGGGATCGTCTCCACTTTTTCGTATGTCGTAAAGCGTCTGCCGCAGACATCGCACATCCGGCGGCGGCGGATCGCATTGCTGTCTTCAATCGGGCGTGAATCCACAACCCGGGTATTATCCTGATTACAAAATGGACATCTCATATCTTTCGTCCTCGTTTCTAAATAAGTATTTCGGAAAGTTTTCTACTTTTACAGTATACGCATTTTTCCGTGAAATTCAAGTCAACTGCAGCAACATTTTCGCATATGTTTTTCCATAGGAATCTGTAAAAAGGAGCACCGCATGCGCGTTGTAGATCTCCGCCAGAAAGAAGTTATCAATATCTGCACCTGCAAAACGCTCGGCTGTCCGATTGATGTGGAATTCAATCCAAAAACGGGACATCTTACCGGACTCGTTCTTCCGGGTCCTGTGAAATTCTGCGGCTTTTTCTGCCACGGCGAGGATTTTGTGATCCCATGGGACCGCATCTGCCAGATCGGCAACGATATCATTCTCGTCGAAATTCCGGAAAAAGAGAAAAAGCAGCCCTGATCAACGGATATGAAAACCGAATTCCGATTCCAGCGGAATCTTCGTCCATTTTGCATCCGTGATTTCGATGTAGCTGGAGGTGCGGATCCTTTTGATCATCTCCGTGATCGTCTCCTCATCACCCTGCACCTCCATCTCCACCGTCTCATCCCAGCAGTTTCTCACCCAGCCGGTCAGTCCGAGCTGGTAGCAGCATAATACGCCCGGTAACGGAACCCCACGCCCTGCACCTGGCCGTAGAAAATCACATGGTACCGGATTTCTTCTTTTTCGTCTCTTCTGTCTCGTTTCTCTGTCTCGTTCATATTTCTCTGCCTCCCAACAGTCATTGCCTAAAATTCGTCTGCCGTCGCACAGTACAGCGGAAGCGGGAACCAGTCGGATGGAATGTTCTTTCCAGATTTCAGATGGAACCTTGCTTCCCTTACTTGCCAGCGGTGAAAGAAGCAGTTCCTGCGCCTGCTCCCGGTTGAGTACATCTGCCCCCGGATGGCTTCCCGTGTCACGGTCACAGTTCCATCTTTTACCGTCACGGTCAGCGGCTGTCCCTCCAGTACGGCGAACCACGTTCCATCGCTGATGCCCATCGTCTCTGCTTTCATGGTCAGCATTGCCTCGATGACGTCTGCAAATTGGAAAATACGGTACATCGCGGAACCGCAGCGCTCTTTTGTGAAGCTTTCGCAGACTTCCGATAACGCTGCTGCTTTTCCGGTCTCATACACCGGAATGGAAATGAAAAGAGAGTCAAGCGCATTTTCTTTTAAATAAGCGGCAAGTGCAGGAACGAAATCCTGTTCCTCCAGCACTTCTGCTTCCACAACCTGGTTTCCGCCGCAAAGTGCCAGATATCCGATCCGCTCACCGTTTTTCCAGATTGCAATTGCCTGCTCGCCGAACGTTTTCAGGCAGGCTTTCACATCCTCTCTTACCACGTAAAGCGGTTTTTCCTCATTCAGCTTCTTTGCAAAGGCTGCCGCCTCTTCGTCCGCTTCGCCGTTTTCCGGAAACAGCGGCGCAAAGGTGTAAGCGGAGAGTTCCCCGTTTTTCCAGGTATGGCGCACATTTGCCACATCCAGGTAAAACGTGTATTTTTCACTTCCCGGCGTAAAGCCAAAGTAGGCATACCGCTGTCTCTGGCCGTCCAGTGCCAGAAGATCACACGTTCCTTCCAGATCCGTAATCCAGTCGCCAAGAAGACGCTTCATGTGGCCTTCGCCCCTTGCCTTTGGATGCACGGAAACGCTTCCCACATATCCTGCGCGGAGCAGCTTACCCCCTGCTGCCATTTGCTGCGGAAGCACCGCAATCTCGGCCCGGAGTCTGCCGTTTTCCGCAACAGCGACGCGGTGGATCCGTGCCATTTCCGGTCCTGCCTGATAAACCCTTGGAATTAACTGCTCAAAGTCGTGCGGACGGTGTGCCGTGCTGAACACGTAGTTTGCAAGTTCGATGCAGTCCTCCCACTCTTCCGGCTTTGCAAGTCTGTACTCTGTCATAATGTAAAAACCTCCTGATCCTAAAAACCCTTTTGTTTTTGCTCTTCTTTTTCTCTATCCTAACGGATTTTTGTCCTTTTGTCACGAAAATTCCGAACAAATTGCAATATTTTTGCTATATCTGGTAAAAAAAGGAAACGCGCCCGGAAATTTTCATTCCAGGCGCGTTTCCCTTTTCTCAATGTTTCCTGTTTTACTGGATTCCTTTTACGGTGTAATCCTGTGCCTCTACGGCTGTTTTCAGCACATCGTCTGATACCTGGGCTGTCAGTGTTACAACGGCTGTTCCTTTTTCATGGCTTACTTCTGCGGATGCAACACCCTCGATTGCCTCAAGTGTTTTCTTCACTCTTGCCTCGCAGTGGCCGCACATCATGCCCTCGATTGTCATGGTTTTTACCATTCCCTGTTCTGTTGTCATGTTCAGATCCTCCTTTGGAATTTCGTTTTTGATTCTTTTATCTTTTGACGCGTCGTGCATCCGAAACAGATTCAGACGCAGGGCGTTTGTCACAACGCAGAAGCTCGAAAGGCTCATCGCCGCCGCACCAAACATCGGGTTCAGCTTCCAGCCGAACAGCGGGATCCATACGCCCGCAGCCAGCGGAATACCGATGATATTGTAAATGAAGGCCCAGAACAAATTCTCGTGAATGTTCCTGAGGGTCGCACGGCTTAAGCGGATCGCTGCCGGTACATCGGAAAGGCGGCTCTTCATCAGGACAACGTCTGCCGCATCGATCGCGATATCGGTTCCTGCTCCGATGGCAATACCGACATCCGCACTGGTCAGAGCCGGTGCATCGTTGATGCCGTCTCCTACCATCGCTACTTTTCCTTTTTCTTTCAGGCGGCTGATGACCGCTTCTTTTCCATCCGGCAGAACGCCTGCGATACTTCGTCCACACCTGCCTGTGCGCCGATGGCACGCGCGGTGCGCTCATTGTCTCCGGTCAGCATCACGACACGGATTCCCATATTCTGCAGCTCTTTCACCGCACGCGGGCTGTCCTCTTTGATGACATCCGCAACCGCGATCATACCGAGCATCTTTCCGTCTTCACTGAAGAACAGCGGTGTCTTTCCTTCTTCGGAAAGTTTTGCTGCCTGCTCTTCCATCTGTTTCGAGAGAACCGCTTTTTTCGTAATCAGTGCGCGGTTGCCTCCGCAGAGCTCTTTTCCGTTCCGTTTTGCCACAAGGCCGTTTCCAGGAAGCGCAGAGAAATCACGGACTTCTTCGCGGGCCAGGCCTTTTTCCTCTGCAAGTGCAAGAATCGCACGGGCCAGCGGATGCTCACTTTTCTGCTCCAGTGCAAAGGCACCTTTTAAAAGCTCCTCCTCACTTACACCGTCCGCCGGGACAAGATCGGTTACCTGCGGCTCTCCGCTTGTGATGGTTCCAGTCTTATCGAGTGCAACGATCTGTGTTTTTCCTGTCTTCTCGAGAGAAACTGCGGTTTTGAACATCGTTCCGTGTTTTGCTCCCATTCCGTTTCCGACCATGATCGCAACCGGTGTTGCAAGGCCGAGCGCACACGGGCAGCTGATAACGAGAACGGAAATACCTCTTGCAAGAGCAAAGCCGACGCTCTCTCCTGCAAACAGCCAGATCACAATCGTAGCAAGTGCAATGCAGATAACGGCCGGCACAAAAATACCGGAAACTTTATCGGCCACTTTGGCGATCGGCGCTTTTGTCGCTGCCGCATCGCTGACCATCTGAATGATCTGGGAGAGTGTTGTGTCTTCTCCGACTCTCGTCGCCTCACAGGTCAGGAAACCGGACTGGTTTAAGGTCGCCGCCGATACGCGGTCGCCGGCCTCTTTATCCACCGGAATACTCTCGCCAGTCAGCGCGGATTCGTTGACGGCACTCGTTCCCTCCAGGACAACGCCGTCCACCGGAATATTTTCGCCCGGGCGGACGATGAAATGATCGCCCTTTTTCACCTGATCAATGCCGACTTCCACTTCTTTTCCGTCTCTTAAGAGAACGGCGGTCTTCGGAGCCAGCTTCATCAGACTCTTTAACGCATCGGTCGTTTTTCCTTTGGAAATCGACTCCAGCATTTTTCCGACGGTAATCAGGGTCAGAATCATGGCTGCGGACTCGAAGTAAAATTCATGCATATAGCTCATGACTGCATCCATGTCCCCCTGTACCTGCGCTCCCGTCATGGCAAACAGGGCGTAGACGCTGTATACAAACGATGCGGTAGAACCAAGCGCTACCAGCGTGTCCATGTTCGGTGCTTTATGCCAGAGGCTCTTGAAACCGCTGATAAAGAATTTCTGGTTGATGACCATGACCGCAATGGTAAGCAGGAGCTGTACCAGTCCCATTGCGATGTGGTTTCCTTCAAAGAATTTCGGCAGCGGCCATCCCCACATCATATGGCCCATGGAGAAATACATGAGCGGAATCAAAAGAAGAACGGAGCTCACCAGACGGCGTTTCATGACCGGTGTTTCCTTGTCTTTCAGCATCTCTTCGTATTCTGCTGTGGAAGCCGACTGTGATGTGCTTCCCTTCTCGCCTTTTTTCGACGCACCGTAGCCTGCATTTTCCACGGCGGCAATAATCTCTGCCGGGGAGGCCGTTCCCTCCACGCCCATGGAATTTGTCAGAAGGCTGACTGCGCAGGATGTGACACCGGTACCTTTGACACGGCTTTTTCGACACGGGTCTGGCAGGCGGCGCAGCTCATACCGGTTACATTGTACTGTTCCATCGTATGTCTTCCTTTCTGTAGTTCTGGATTTTCTTTTTTACATACCCAATGGGGTATCTTATTTTCTTCTACACTATATACCCTGTCCAGGTATTTTGCAAGTGTTTTTTCAAAAAATTTCCACTTCTCTTCTGCCATCCCCGCACAATCCGGCCGGACCATCCTCAGAAATCCCTTGACAACCCGGCGCATGTATTTATATTGAAGCAATCATGGATGATTTTTCTTCTTCATCCTTCGGAGGTTTTTATGATCACATATGATTATTATCGCATTTTTTACTTCGTAGCACAATATCACAGCTTTACAAAAGCCGCGGAAATTCTGAAAAACAACCAGCCCAACATCACACGGTGCATGAACAATCTGGAAAGTGAGCTTGGCTGCAAACTTTTTATCCGTTCCCACCAAGGTGTCACACTGACAGCGGAGGGCGAAAAGGTGTATGAGCGTGTGGCCGTTGCCTACGAACAGCTCCGCACGGTTGAGGAGGAGCTGGCTCTTGAGCGGTCTCTTGAGAGCGGCCTTATCACAATCGGTGCGAGCGAGACGGCACTTCGTCTGATGCTGCTCTCCCGCCTGGAGCACTTCCACACCCGCTATCCGCACGTCCGCCTGCGCATCTCCAACCACTCGACGCCGCAGGCCATCCAGGCGCTCGAAAACGGTCTGGTCGACTTCGCAGTCGTCACAAGCCCGGTGGAAATCCGCAAACCGCTGCACAAGATCCCGATTTTCCCATTCCAGGAAATTCTGATCGGCGGATCGAAATATGCATCCCTTTCCGCAGAGCCGCATCATCTCGGCGAATTGTCAGAATATCCTTTTATCTCGCTTGCCAAAGACACCGGCACGCGGGAGCTGTACGCCGAGTACTTTCTGAATCACAACCTCGCCTTCCACCCCGATATGGAGGCGGCGACGACGGATCAGATTCTTCCTATGGTCGAGTATAACCTCGGCATCGGATTTTATCCGAAGGAGCTGGCACGCGATGCCTTAAAGAGCCGTACCGTCTGTCGGATTCCGCTCATCGAGGAGGCCCCCAAACGTGAAATCTGTCTTATCATCAACCCGCGGCAGCACCAGAACGCGGCGGCAAAAGAGCTGATCGAGGAGCTTCTGGAACGCGTATAAGATTTTATGGACTTTTGTTTGAAACAGAAAAAGACCCTGTCTACCGGCGGACGGAACATCGCTGCTCCATCCTTCCCGTATACAGGTCTCTTTTTTATTTATGCCTGCTGTCCGGCAATCTGCTCTTTTTTATGCGGCATGGCAAAGACCATCGCCGTGTAGGAAAGCATTGCGCCTGTGATGTAGAAGAACATCAGAAATCCGCTCCGGTTCAGCACAGCGATGCGGACGATTCCAATCCAGAAACCGACGTTGGACGCAGGGAGAACACACGCGCAAACATCATGTTTTTCTCCTCACCCTTTGCCAGGCGGACGATCAGCAGCAGCATGGCCGCTGAAAAGAATAGTGTCATACAGCACTCCAGAAATACTTCCATTTTTTCAGCCTTCTTTCTTCACTCTCTCTTATTTCTCAGCGGTACTTTTCCAGTGACATCAGAAGGAAGCTCACCAGAAGAAGTCCGCAGGAAATCCAGATTACATGGATTCCATACAGCATGGAGAACACGCCTCCGATTCCGGCGCCGATGGCGAAAGCCAGAATCACGCCGAAATAGTATCCGGCCTGACGGAGCTGTTCTTTTTTCTTATCCCGCATATACATAGACAGCGCTGCGGTTCCGCTTCGCAGGTTTCCGATGCACATGGTGCTTGCATACGAATAACCGCCGACCTTGCGGAAGGTCTGTACCTGAATCGCGCACGCAAACGATACAAGCATCGCCGCGAGCATATTATAAGAAGACGGAATAAATCCGACGATCGCAAGGATCACAATTTCCGCCGCGAGAAGTACCTGCGCCAGTGCAGCCTCTTTGCATACCGGTAATGCTCCTGGAAATTCTGCCAGAAATACACCCATTGCAAAAAAGAGGATCGGGAAGAGATACCGAAGACCTGCCGTAAAGTTTCCTTCCAGAAAGTTCTGGCTCATCAGCACAACGTTTCCCGTCTGGGCATTTGAGAATACTTCATCTCTGCAATTGTACGTGTAGGCATCCTGAAAACCGCCGGACAGCGCCAGAAACATACTGTTGATAAATGCTTCCGACATCTGATTTTCCGAGAGCAGGCGTCCTACAAGGCTTGCTTTCTTTTCCATAAATTTTCCCTTTCTTTCAACAGACGGCCCGGCTTTTTGGTGCCTGCCGTTTTGCTTCCCTTATTATAACCGCCCGCTTTTTGAGATGGAAAAACGGATATCGTATTATGCTCATATATTTTTCATATGACTATATTGATTTAAAATCATTTTAATATGATACACCGTAAAAAAAGGAGAAATTTTGTCACTTTGCACAAACAAAATTTCTCCCTTTTTGTAAATTGTCTTTATTGTTCTAAAATTTTCTTACTTTCTTCCTCTCTGTTTCTCACTCTGCTCGCGGTGGTACTGCAGCGTGTAGAGCTGGTAATATCTTCCCTGCGCTGCTAAAAGCTCCTGATGCGTTCCATGCTCCACGATTTTTCCGTGGGACAGTACGATAATCTCATCCGCATGCTGGATCGTCGAAAGACGGTGCGCTACGATCAGCATCGTTCCGATGTTCTTCATCTTTTCCATGGAATCCTGGATCAGAAGCTCGGTTTCGGTGTCGATGTTCGCCGTCGCCTCGTCAAGGATCATGACCGAAGGCTTATGGATGATGGTACGCGCAAACGAGAGAAGCTGGCGCTGTCCGGCGGAGAAGTTGTTTCCTCTCTCCCGCACCGGCTCGTCGAGGCCGTGATCCAGCTTGTTGATAAACTGGTCAGCATTCACGTAATGGCAGACGTCCATGATCTCTTCATCGGAAATCCCCTCCTCGCGGAGAATAATGTTGCTACGGATCGTTCCCGAGAACAGAAAGACATCCTGCAGCATCTGGCCGAATTTTTTCCGCAGGGAATCGATCTTGATCTTTCGGATGTCGATGCCGTCGATCAGAATCTCACCCTTCTGGAACTCGTAGTTCCGGCAGATCAGGGAAAGAATCGTCGATTTTCCGGAACCGGTGGAACCCACAAATGCGATTGTCTCTTTCGGGTTGACGTGGAACGAAACGCCTTTTAACACCCACTCGCCTGGGATATAGGAAAACCATACGTCGCGGAACTCAATTTCGCCCCTGATGTCGGTAAGCTCGATCGCATCCGGCGCATCCTGCATTTTGGGCTCGAGATCCAGAATCGAGAATACTTTCTCGGCGGATGCAAATGCGGACTGCAGCCAGTTGAACTGCTCCGCCAGGTTCTGGATCGGGTTGAAGAATTTTGAAATATACATGTAAAAGCTGACGATCATACCGCTGGTAAGCGTCTGGCCGAGGAACGACGTTCCCTCCAGATAGCCCTTGCCGCCTAAATACAAAAGGCAGAGCACGGAGCTGATATACAGCATGTAGACGAGCGGACGGAAAATACCAAACACGAAAATCTGCTCCTGCTGTGCGCGGCCAAGTGCGTTGCTCTTGTCGGTAAACTCGCGCATCTTGGCATCCTCGCGGTTGAAGATCTGTGTGATTTTCATACCGGAAAGGTTCTCCGACAGATACGTGTTGATGTCCGTAGTACAGTCTTTTACTTTCCGGTGTGCTCTTCGCGAGAATTTGCGGAAAATAATCGAGAACAGCACGATAAACGGCACGAAACAGAGCACCATCAGCGTCAGCTCATAGTTCAGAAACAGCATCGCAATCAGAATACCGATGATCACGAAGAAGTTCTTCAGAAGATTGACCAGAAGATTGGTGAACATCAGCGAAATCGCGTTCGTATCGTTTGTCGTTCTCGTGACAAGCTTTCCGACCGGAATCTCATTTAACTGCTCGTGGGAAAGGCGCTCGATGTGAACGAACAGATCCTCCCTCATATTGGAAATGATTTTCTGACCCGTCTTCTGCAGAATCACGGCCTGGAAATACGTGCACGCCATCGAGACAAGAAGGATTGCCGCATAGCCCGCTACCCACAGAAACAGGGTATTCAGCGCGAATTTTCCAACGACGAGCTCCTCAATTTTGCCGACGATCAGCGGCGAAATGATATCGTACGCGATCGAAAACAGCATCAGAAAACCAACAACGATAAACTGGCGGTAAAACGGCTTTGCGTAATCCATCAGACGCTGCATGATTTCACTGTCTTTCATGTTCCGCTCAAAGCCGGTTTCTTTTTCTCCATCTTTCACTACAAACGCGGCCACAATCAGCAGGGTGGAAATCACGCCGATGATCGCGCCGACCCAGAGAATCGGATAATAATTGTGCATTTCTACTCCTCCCCCGCTTCCTCTTCAAGTTTCTGCAGATCGACCATCTTGCGGTACGCCGTGCAGGTCCGGTACAGATCCTCGTGTTTTCCGACTGCATGGACTTCTCCGTCCTCGACGAACACGATCTTGTCCATCTGCTCCACCGTTGAAATCCGGTGTGCGATCAGAATTGTCGTCAGTCCCTCACGTTTTTTGAGATTGTCGAGAATCGTGCGCTCTGTTTTGGTATCGACCGCAGAGACGGAATCGTCGAGAATCAGAATCGGTGCGTGTTTCATCAGCGCACGCGCAATCGAGATTCGCTGCTTCTGTCCGCCGGAAACCGTCACACCGCGCTCGCCAAGAACGGTGCGGTAGCCCTCTTTGAACTCTGCGATATTGTCATGGACATCGGACATCATCGCCGCATCCTCAATGGCCTCCTGGTTTTCGTCATCAAAGGCGAAGGAAATATTGCCGGAAATCGTGTCGGAGAACAGGAAGTTGTCCTGCGGCACGTAGGCACAGCCCTCACGCACGGTGTGGATGGAAACGGTGTTGACATCGTGGTCATCAATGAACAGCGTTCCGTCCGGCACGTTGTAGGTGCGGAGCAGCAGATCGACGATGGTCGTTTTTCCGGAACCGGTCTTTCCGACGATGCCGACACTCTCGCCCGGCTCAATGGTAAACGATACGTTTTTCAGCACATCGTACTCCCCGTCCGGATAGCGGAAGGTCAGATTGCGGAACTCGATTTTTCCATGGATGGACGGCAGATCCTGCACACCGCCGCGGTCCTTCACATCGACTTTTGCGTCAAGCAGTTCCGTAATACGGTTTAAGGACGCTTTTCCACGGGATGTTTTCTCGATCAGCATGGAGACCGCCATGATCGGCCATACAACGGCCGAGAAATAGCCGATATACTCGACAAGCTGGCCGGCGTCGAAGCTTCCGCAGTAAACGAGATAGCCGCCGTAGCCTAAGATTACACAGATGACGGACTCGACGAACAGCGTTACCATAATGTTCAGCAGTGTGGAAATTTTGGTATATTCTACGTTGATGTCCTCGTTCTCGCGGTTCAGTCTACGGAACATCATCAGCTCTTTCGTCTCTTTGACGAATGCTTTGATGACAGCAAGACCGGAATAGTTTTCCTGCGCGAAATCGGACAGCTCGGAAAAGGCCGCCTGGCGCTCTTCCCACTTTTTCATCAGGTATTTGCCGAGCGTTGTGCCGGCGGCCATCAGAAATGCCATCGGATCATGGAAAGGCCGGTCAGGAAGTGTTCATGCGCCACATTTTGATCACGGCAAGCAGGCCTAAAAACAGCGCATCGCAGAACATCAGAATACCGTCGCCGAAGCACTCCTGCACGGTATCGAGATCGTTCGTGTAAAGACTCATCAGGTTTCCGACTTTGTTGACCTGATAATACTCCTGGGACAGCTCCTTGCTGTGCGCGAACATGCAGGTACGAAGATCGGTCACCACGCGGATCGCGGAGCCGAAAAAGCAGACTCGCCACAGGAAACGGCCGACTACCATGACGATAATGGTAATAATCATGGGCCGGCAGACCTGATCCAGCAGAAATTCCATATCAAACACCGCCGCCTGGCCGTTGACCAGAACAGGGTCGCCGTTCATGCCGTTGATGACCATGCGGTACAGCTCCGGTATGAAAAGCTGGAAATAATCTACGAGAATCAGCGCTGCAAGACCGAGAATCAGAATGGGCGCATTCTTCAGGTAGTATTTGTTAATGTACTTTCCAAATATCATATATTTTCTCCCTCTTTTTGTTTTTGCCATTGTCTGCTATGATCTTTCTGATCATAACAGTCCTTCCCTTTTCCAAAGCGTTTTCGCCCCGGAATGCCTCCTTTCTTCTCCTGCATTTCACAGCTCCGATGCAATTTTAACAGAGATAAACAGAAGGAACTGGACTTTGAAAAATCCAATTCCTTCTGTTCCAATTCACATTCCTGCTCCAAAAGCGTTCCGCTTCTTCTTTGCAGGACACCGTTGTCCTGTGAATGTTTGTTCTATTTTTTAGTATACGGTTCTTTTTCTCTCCCGTCAAGCATTTCACGCGTTTTTCTGTTTTCTTTTTATTTTTTGCCGTTTTCCGCTTTTTTGCGCAAATCTGCGCATTCCGGTTAAAACACCCAAAAGAAGAAGAAGGCTGACGCCAAGTGTGATCCACCACGTTCTGGTCACGGCTGCAATCAGATATCCCACCAGGCAGACACACGCTGTAACGGCCGCATACTGCATCTGCGTCGATACGTGGTTCAGATGGTTGCTCTGCGCACCCGCACTTGACATAACCGTCGTATCCGAGATCGGCGAAATATGGTCACCGCAGACCGCCCCTGCCAGGACGGCGGATACCGAGATAATCATCATCTCCAGATTTGTTCCGGCTGCGAACATGCCCGTTGCAATCGGCACAAGAATCGCGAACGTTCCCCAGGAGGTTCCCGTCGAAAAGGAAAGGAACACCGCCACGGCGAACAGCACCACCGGGATAAAAATACTTGCGGATGCATGGTCTCCCACGACGCTTCCGACAAACTGGGCCAGGCCCATCGCATCACCGACGCCTTTTAAGGTCCACGCAAAGACGAGAATCGTAACCGCCGGAACCATCAGCTTGAAGCCCTCGGACAGGCTGTCCATAAAGCTCTTGAAGGTGATGACCTTCCGCGGCAGATACAGCGCCATCATAAACAGGATCGTCACGACGGAGGCAAAAATCAGACTCGTCTCTGCATCACATCCTGCGAACGCGGAAATCACATTGTCCGCGCCGCCGAGGAAGCCAGTGTAAACCATCGCTCCAATCGCTGATACAATCAGCACGGCAACTGGGAGCACGAGGTCGATGACTTTTCCGTTCGGATTGACCTCCTGCTCGGAAACCTGCTCAAACTCCTCGCCTCCGGTCGTGAAAAGATCACCTTTGGCGGCATTATCCTCGTGGAGCTTCATCTGACCAAAATCAAAGCCGGTGTAGCAGATGTAAAAGACCATCGCAATTGTAAGGATCGCATACAGGTTATACGGAATTGTCCGCAGAAACAGCTGGAATCCACTGATTCCCGCATCCGCCGGCACATACGAGTTGACGCTGCCGCCCAGCTTGAGATCGGCGCGATAATACAGATCGGCGCTGCGGTGGAGTCGATGATGTATGCGAGTTTCGCGCGGGAAACCTTGTGGCTGTCCGTGACCGGGCGCATGACAGAGCCGACTGTCAGACAGTTGAAATAGTCATCCACAAAAATCAGAACACCAAGCCCCATCGTTGCCAGAAGCGCACTCCGCTTCGTTTTGATCTTCGTCCCCGCCCATTTTCCATACGCCGCTGAGCCGCCGGATTTCGCCATCAGCACGACAACCATGCCAAGCAGGATATCGAAGATCAGAATGTTGATGTTCATGCTGTTCCGTAAAATTTCAAAGAAGCTTGTGAACGCATCCCACGGATGGAAGCCGGTGTACAAAAGGACACCGACTGCCGATCCGATGAACAGGGAACTGTAAACTTCTTTTGTGACAAATGCAAGCAGAATTGCAAGCAGCGGCGGGACGAGTGCCCACCAGGTTCCGATAAACATTGAACCATTCATGTCGTCTGTTTTCCCTTTCTGCTGTTAAGTTCGTTTACACTTCCGGCGTCACAATTTTTCCAGCTACTGCACATGCTGCCGCTGTCTTTGGAGATGCCAGATAAATTTCAACTTTAGAAGTACCCATTCTTCCAAGAAAGTTTCGGTTGTTCGTTGCTACAACACGCTCGCCGTCAGAGAGGATTCCGCCCGCTCTTCCGCAGCACAGGCCGCATCCCGGATGTGTAATCATGGCGCCTGCCTCTGCCAGTGTATCGAGAATGCCCATTTTGCTTGCCTGCAGATAAATCTTGCGGCTTGCCGGTGTTACGATCAGTTTTACGTAGTCGGCTACTTTTTTGCCTTTTAAAACCTCGGCTGCCGCCTGCAGATCCTCGAGACGGCCGTTCGTACAGGAACCGATGAAGACCTGATCGATCGGGGTTCCCTCGAGAACGCTGGTATCACGGATCTTGTCTACCTGGGACGGGCATGCCATAACCGGCACAAAATCCTCGGCGCGGTAGGTGATGGTGCACAGATATTTTGCATCCTCATCGCCTTTTAAGCTCTTCTGATAGTCATTGAGTTCGATCTCGCAGTATTCTGCGGTCTTCTCATCCGGGGTAAAAAGTGCACATTTGGCACCTGCCTCGATCGCCATGTTGGCAATCGTCATACGGCTTGCCACGGTCATATTTTCTACGGTGCTTCCTGAGAACTCCAGTGCGCGGTACGTTGCGCCGTCTGCACCGAGGTCACCGATCAGACGCAGGATAATGTCTTTTGACATCACATTTTTCGGCAGCTCGCCTTCGATGACAACTTTGATCGTCTCCGGCACTTTGATCCACATCGTACCCGTTCCAAGGATGCTCGCCATCTCTGTGTAGCCGATTCCGGAAGAGAATGCACCGACACAGCCGTATGTCGTCGTGTGGCTGTCGGTTCCGAAAACAACGTCGCCCGGTTTTACGTAACCTGCCTCTGTCATTAACTGATGGCAGATTCCGTCGCTTCTGTGTACGTTTTTCATGCCATATTTCTTTGCAAATTCATCGCCTTTGTGGAAATGTCTCGTATCGTCCACCTGGCTTGTCGGAACGAGGTGGTCGTAGATCAGAACGACTTTATCCGGGTCCCACAGTTTGGTAAAGCCCATCTCCTCGAATTTATCGCCGACAAACGGGATGAAGATATCATGAATCATACTCTGTCCACGTTGACCGTCACAATGTCGCCCGGTTTTACGTCTTTTCCGGTGTTGTGGCGGATGATTTTTTCAATTACTGTATTGCCCATCGTTTCTTCCTCCCGCTCTTAATCCAATCCGTTGCGCTTGCGCATTGCCTTTACCAGGCCGCCTGCCTGAATGATATCCATCAGGTTCTCCGGCAGAGCTGCGATCGGGTATGTTTTTCCGTTGTAATCAACATGCTCATTCATCTTGACGGTGATGGTGTCGCCCTCTTTGATATCATCGTGCAGATCCGGCTGCTCGATCAGAAGAAGGCCGTTATTGATGGAGTTGCGGAAAAAGATCCGAGCAAAGGATTTCGCGATAACGCAGGAAATGCCGAGCGCTTGATGATCTCCGGTGCCTGCTCTCTCGAGGAGCCGCAGCCGAAGTTCTTTCCTGCCACGATGATGTCGCCCTTTTCGATCTGTCCGGCCAGTTCCGGGCGGAGCGGGGAAAAGCCGTACTGTTTCATATCGTCAATTGTCTTTAAAGCAAGATACTCGGTCGGGATAATGATATCGGTATCAATATCGTCTCCAAGCACCCATACTTTTCCTGTAAATGCTTCCATATGTTTATTCTCCCAAAAATATTATGTATCCCTCAAAGAAAATGGTCAGATCTGATCTGCCGTCGCAATCTTTCCGGCAATCGCGGATGCGGTTACCGTAGCAGCGGATCCCAGGTATACTTTGGAGCTTGGATGACCGGCACGGCCCTTGAAGTTACGGGTTCCGGTGCTGATCAGCACTTCGTTCTCGCCGATGACACCCTGGCAGCTTCCCCAGCAGACGCTGCAGTTCGGTTCATGACGATGGCTCCGGCTCCATGAAGGTGTCGATGATGCCTTCTTTTAATGCCTGACGGTAGATCGTCTGGCTTGCCGGAACAACGAGGAAACGGACACCCTCTGCGACCTTCTTTCCGCGGATGATCTCTGCGCCGACACGGAGGTCTTCGATTCTTCCGTTGTTGCAGGAACCAAGGAATGCCTCATTGATTGGCGTTCCGCACGTTTCCTCTGCCGGAACAACGCGGTCCACAAAGTCTGGCTTTGCAACAACCGGGCGGACTTTGGAGAGGTCAAAGGTATACTCTCGGACGTATTTTGCATCCGGGTCGCTGTAGAAGACTTCTTTTGGCTCTCTTCCGTGCTCTTTCAGGTATTCCATGGCTTTCTCATCTGCCTCAAAGATACCGGTCTTGGCGCCGGCTTCGACTGCCATATTACAAAGTGCCATACGGTCACTGATGCTCAGCGTTTTTGCACCCTCACCGGTAAACTCCATCACCTGGTAGTTGCATCCGTTTGCGCCGACCTCGCCGATGATGGTGAGGATCAGGTCTCTCGCATAAACGCCCTCCGGCAGTTTTCCTACAAGATTGAATTTTACGCTTTCCGGTACGAGTACCCAGGAAGTTCCCGTTACCATGCCGTACAGGAAATCGGTACAGCCGACACCGGTGCCGAATGCGCCGAGTGCTCCGTAAGAGCAGGTATGGCTGTCAGCGCCGAAGATCAGCTCGCCCGGGCGGACATAGTTCTCGATCATCACCTGATGCATACGCCTTTTCCTTCCCAGAAGTCAATGTTGTTCTCTCTTGCAAAATCACGCATCTTTTTCTGGGATGCTGCTGTTTTCGGGCTGTCGGACGGCACGTTGTGGTCGACGATGAAAACGAGCTTTTTCGGATCCGCAATGTGCGGGTGGTTTAATTTGTTGCGGTACATATCAACCGTCAGATGAGTTGTTCCGTCGTTGCTCATCAGACGATCCAGTGTTACGGTGTGGATATCTCCCGGTTTTACTTCCGGAACGCCGGCTGCAGCGGCGATAATTTTCTCTGCAATTGTCATTCCCATGGTTCTTACTCCTCCTCGCGGTTCAAAGAGGCAATCAAGCCTCCCTGATTCAGTATGTTCTGCATATATTCCGGCAGTTTGGTGCAGGTGTACGTTTTGCCGTTCACCTCTGCGGTTCCCTCGGACATATGGAGGACCATGGTGTCCCCGTCTTCTACGGCATCCGGCAGGTCTTTACAGACAATCGCCGGCAGACCGATGTTGATGGCGTTGCGGAAAAAGATTCTGGCAAAGGATTTTGCGATAACAGCCTGTACACCAAGTGCCTTTAAAACGCCCGGTGCCTGCTCTCTTGAGGAACCACAGCCAAAGTTTTCTCCTCCTACGACAAAATCTCCCGGTTTTACTTTTTTTGCAAAGTCCGGATCTAACGATTCAAACGCATGACCTTTCATCTCATCCAGATTCGGCAGAAGCAGATACTGGGATGCGATGATCTGGTCTGTATCAAGGTCATTATGAAATTTAAAAATTTTACCCTGTTCCATTTTCTTTCTTTCGTTCCTTTCGCATAAAAATTCTGACGAATCTTATTGTATCACAAAAGATATAGTTTGCAAAAGAGAAAATAGCAAAAAAAGCAGACCGCCGCACCAAAATTCCGGTACGACGGTCTGAAAGTCTGTTTTAGTGGGTAGTTCCCATTGCTTCTTCTACTTCTTCTTTGTTGGTTACGACTGCTCGATGCAGTATTCCAGAGATTTTGCAATCGTTTCCAGCGGCATGCTTGCATGGTGCTTGCTTTTCCGACTACCTGCTCGCATGCGAACGGTACGTGGATGAAGCCTGCGCGGATGTTCGGATATTTCGTTGCGCACAGGTGAAGCACATTGTACATGACGCAGTTGCATACGTAGGTGCCTGCGGTGAAGGATACGTGGCACGGAAGGCCGTGTTCGCGGACGTTCTGAACCATTGCTTTGCAACGGTGTTTCGCTTCTGTTCTTTTGTCATATCTGCTGTAAACCTTAACCGTTTCATGCATGCACCTCCGAAATCGTTATCGTTCACACATATGTTGTAACTGTAACCAGCGGTTGGATTCGTCATCCAAAATCCGCCGTTTTCCGCACTGCATCATGAACTCAATTCTACTAAAATATTCAAAAGATGTCAACCCGTTTCTGATTTTTCTATGAAATTTGCACAATTCTTCCAATAAAAATCAATTTTGCGTCCGTACTGTCTGAAAATTTTGTGGAAAATTTCTTTTTCCTCAAAAAGAAAAAGAGGCGTTCACAGCCAGCAGAAACATTTCTTTCCTGCGGACCGTGACAGCCTTTTTGCCGTCTTTCTTTTTCTTATTTCCAGACCGTATCGTAGTTGATCGGTTTATAGAATGCTTTTTCCCGGCTCTCATGATCATCCGGACGGTTGCCGAGAAGCCACATGGTTTTAGTTGCGACTGCCTCCGGGGTCATATCGTATGACTCGAGAATGTTGCACAGGGTTTTCATCTCATGGCCGACTTCATAGACGGTCATATCGCTTCCCTCGTGAGAAACCTGGGTACACATGATGATGAGTTTTTCCGGGTACTTCTGGCAGAGCTCGTAAAACGGCTCCTTGATGCTCGCCGGAATACCGCCGACACCGAAGCTCTCCACAATGATCGCATCGTAGTGCTCAAAAATCGCCGGAAGCAATACCGGGCTGATTCCCGGGATCAGTTTCAAGAGAAAAACGTTATCGCTTAAGTTTTCATAAAAACGAACCGGCTTTTCATACGGCAGCATCGGCAGATACCGCAGAATCCGGCGGTCCTGTATTACCGCAAGGTACGGGAAATCGATGCTGGAAAAGGCATTGTAGCTCTTCGTCCGCACCTTCTTCGCACGCGTTCCCGCGATGACTTTTCCGTCGAACACAATCTGTACACCCTGGGATGCATCATCACAGGCGTAATAAAAGCTGTCGGACAGGTTTGTCTTTGCATCCGTGATATCCAAATTGATCGGCCGCTGTGCTCCGGTGATGACAATCGGCTTTTCCGAATTCTGAATCATATAGGAAAGCGCCGCCGCGGTGTACGCCATCGTATCAGTTCCGTGCGCGATGACGAAACCGTCGTAATCCTCGTAATGCTCCTTCACCACTTTCACCAGCGTGCTCCAGTTCTCCGGAACCACATTCGAGCTGTCCAGATTAAACGGATTCACCGCCGTAATCTCACAGAGGCCTTCCACCTCCGGAATATAAGACAATAACTCCTCCGGCGTAATCTGCGGAGTCAAACCATTTTCCGTCTTCTTCGAAGCGATTGTGCCGCCGGTTGCGATAAATAAGATCTTTTTCAATGTAAATCACTCCTGTTTTCTCGTTTGGTAACAAGTTTTCTTTATCTTAGCAGACTTTGGGGACGGCGTAAATGATGAATTTGGAAATCGAGAAACCAATCCTTTCCATTGACGCGAAAAATTCCGTTTGCTATACTGAATTTTAGACACAGAAAATCCTTATCTACGAATTTTACATTCAGAAAGCCAGGCTTCCTATGAATCATGAAAATCATCCCGGTCATCCATATCTTTATTCTTTTCTTCTTGTTTTCGGTCTGACGCTGATCTGCGCTCTGCTTGCGGGATCTTCGTATCGATCGGAGCGTGAAAAACAGGAAGCTGCCGAACAGCGCAGAATCCAGGAGCTGCATAATGAATTTCTGACTCAGAAAGATTAAACACATGTTAAACATGCGTGAAACGCCCTTTACCGGCTACGCTTCAGCAGCACCTTCTGCCCGCAGACCGGGATTTCCTCGAGATACTTAAAATACCACTTCTTCCTCCGCGCCGAATACCGCACCACCACCGGAATCCAGCAATTTTCCACTTTCAGATACACATACTGCCCGGAAGCCACTTCCACCTCGCCGTTCTGCTGCTCTACAAATGCACGGTTTTTCTTTATTTTTACAATGCCTTTCGTCATAATGATCATCCTTCTGAACGGGTTTGAAAAGATACTCTACCTGTATTGTATGCAGAGGGGATAGGAAATTTCCACTTTTCAGGGGCAAAAAAACAGGACACGGGATTCCCCCATTGTCCTGTTATCCTTTTATCACACACCTGCTTACCCCTCAGCATCGTTCTGCTGCCAAACTTTATCGCTCGAATCAGAACAGCTGCCCCAGCAGTTTCAGCTTTTCCTTTTTGGGGAATGCGGCTTCAAATTTTTCAAAAGCTTCCGGGTTCTTCTCACAGCTAAAACTCCAACGCCAGCTGCATGGCCGTTTCATCAGAATCCGCCAGCTTACGAAATCGCCGCCATATATTTCAATGGTCCGCCCGCCAGATAATCATGATGAAGCTGCGCAAGTTTTGGATCGCGGTATTGTTCCAGCATCAGCATTTTGCGAAAATTGGCAGAGAATGTTTCTTTCGTCCAATGCTCAAACTGCGCCATGCTGTAATCATGAATCTGTGCAATCGGGGTCTGCAGATAGAAGTGTAATGGGGTCTGGTACCAATGTGCAGCTCCTCGGTGTCCAGAAACGCATCCTTGTGATCGACTCTTCCGGCCTTCCGGATCTGGCCTGTCTGTGCTTTTTTCAGGCAGCCACATTCCCGGCAGCCCGACTCACTGATTATCGTAACACGTAACCTCTCTTTGTGAAACCCCGGAGTCAAAAGCAAAAAATCTCAAAACCAGTCGCTCTTGTTCTCCTGGTTTTGAGATTTTTATGCTGTGTATCTTTTATTTTTCACCCGCCATCGGCTGATGGTCTGCAATTTTCAGAAAAACAAATCCAAGTGCAAAGAAAACCGCCAGACATGCAACCGCTACGTTGATCGTTCCTCCCGCCAGCTTTACAACTGCAATGACTACAGATCCAAGGAAGGAAGCGCCCTTGGCAAAAATATCGTAGATGCCAAAATATTCTCCCGAATTCTCCGCCGGAATAATTTTGGAATAATACGACCGCGACAACGACTGAATCGATCCCTGAAAGCATCCCACTCCAAATGCCAGAATCGCAAAGTGCACCAGCGTCCGCAGTGTCAGCGCATAGAGGCAGATGACAAAATAGCCTGCGATGCAGATCAGAATCAGGGATACCGTATCTTTTTTCCGCGACAGTTTTGCAAAAAACAGAGATCCTCCAAAAGCGACAACCTGCGTGGCAAGCAGGAAAACAACCTGTCCGACCGTATTCAGGTTCAGATCGGTTCCGATGTTGATGCAGTTGTCAATGATAGTTCCGACCCCATCAATATAGAGAAAGAATCCAATCAGAAAGAAAAATACTTTCCGGTCCGAAACTGCGATTTTTTTCAGGGTTCTGAATATTTTTCCAAATGTCTGACCGACGGTAACCGTTCTCATTTCCACGTAATTCTTCTGCCGATACTCCTTCAGCAACGGCAGCGTCACCACCAGCCACCAGAGAGCCGTTACGCAAAAGCCAATCATCTTAGAGACAAATCCGGCAGCACCCCGACCATATCCGGCCCCAACACATAAGCAATCAGTGCTACAAGAAACGGAATGCAGGATCCCAGGTATCCCCACGCATAGCCATAGGAGGATACCTCATCCATACGTTCCTCCGTTGTCACATCATTCAACATGGAATCATAAATCGTCAGCGATGCATTATAGCAGACTCTTGTCACAATATAAATGACCAGAAACAGCACCCAGCTCGTCGCAACGCCATTCAGCACACATCCTGTGATGCCAAGACCTGCCGTTGTGGTAAAAAAGATCTTTTTCTTATCCTTACGATCCGCCAGCACACCGCAGACAGGACCGATCAGTGCCACCACCACCGTAACAATGGAAATGGCAATCGAATAATACGCCGTCGCCTGATCCGAACTGATTTTTCCCGGCCCTGTACCGATTGCCAGACTCTTAAACCAGATCGGAATCAGCGAACAGGCAAGCATAATAAATGCCGAATTTCCCACATCATATAAAACCCATGCAAACTCCTGCTCCGTCAGATTTCGAAACACTTTTGTCCGATGAAGAGCCCGAAACAGACCACTCATACTACAATCCCCACTTTCTTTTATTTTGTCGTGCAGTATCAGTGTAGCATAGATTTCTTGATATTCAAAGTATTTTTTGTATGAAAACAGGCAAAATCATTTGCGAAACGCCAGTTTTCCCATCCTTCCATGATCCGCCGGAAATTTCACAGCAGATCATTTCGATTTCTCAGATTAATGCCGGTGTCTGCGCCAAAACGGAAAGAATCGCAATCACCGCAAAAATCACAGCAGCTGCCACTGCAGCAATCATAATTTTTCTTTTCATAGCATACCTGCTTTCTCTATCATATTTGTGGAATATTTTGTTTTCGTAATCATATCTTTTTCCCTAAAGACATTATACCCTATGCATAGGAATACATCAAACTTTTCCAGTCCAAGCCACTTCCAGACAGCTTTTAAAAAACAGTTTGGAATGACTCCAAACGACTACAGGCGCAGGCAGTCATAACCGTCTGCGCCTGTAGTCGTTTCACTTTTTTGCAGATGTTTTACAAGAATCTGATTACTATTTTTTTATTTCTCTGCTATACTTATGCTAAGATACCAGACACGCTCTTGCACCGGCCTGGCAGTCCGTGCATTGAGAAAAGATAAGAAAGCAGAGGATCAAAGAGATGACGAAAATTCCAAACAGACTTCACAAATACGTGCCATCTATGCTACTGTTTCTGCTGTTTGAAGCAGTGGCAGTTACGCTGTGGCTCACAAAGGACAATTTTTTCTATCTGCTGAATTTCAGCTACATCGGAGCCTGCCTTGGGCTTGGAACGGCACTGTTTACCGCCGGGAAACGGTATGCCCGGCATTTCGTCCAGTTGGCGGTGGGCAGCTATATGTTGCTGTACCTTGGCGTGATTTCCCGTGAAAATATGCAGATCGAAGGGTTCTGGTACTACCTGTTTCTCGGCGTTTTCGAAGCAGCAACTATCCACTACGCGGTTGCAAAGATTTTCGGACCGCTGATTTTTGGGCGTGGCTGGTGCGGCTACGCCTGCTGGACAGCTATGGTGCTGGACTTTCTGCCCTACAATCAGCCGCAGAAGCCACGAAAAGAAAAGCTGGGCATCCTTCGCTATGTAATGTTTCTTCTGTCTCTGACGTTAGTGTCTGGGCTGTTTCTGATGCAGGTGGCACATCTGGAACAAATCATGTTCTGGCTTTTCCTGGCCGGAAATGCGCTTTATTACCTTGTTGGTATTGTGTTCGCCTTCCTGTTTCAAGATAATCGGGCGTTCTGCAAATATCTGTGTCCCATTACGGTTTTTCTCAAACCTATGAGCTATTTCTCTCTTCTGCGCGTCCACTGTGATGAGGATAAGTGTGTCCATTGCAGGAAGTGTCTGCAGGTCTGCCCCATGAACGTGGAGGTTAATAAGGAAACCCGCAAGCGGAAAAACGGAACAGAGTGTATTCTCTGCTATGAATGCACGAAAGTTTGCCCCTCAAAAGCACTGCATTAACCGTTTTTCCTCATCCGTAAGTTTATTCCTCGCTTCGGCTGATTGATCATATATAGTACATTAATGATTGGAATTATCTATATCTTCTTTTAGCATTCTACTGCTACCTTAATTACACCATCTCTCTTACCTTCAAAGAGTTCATAAGCTTCCTCTATCCTTTCTAAGGGATAGGTGTGGGTGATAAGCGGCTCTGTGTTCAGTTTTCCCTCTGCAATCAACCGTAATGTTTCTTCACAGTCACAGCCATCCACTCCTCCGGTTTTAAAGGTAAGATTTTTTCCATACATATCCGGAAGCGGCAGGATCTGTGCCTGATCATAAAGAGCAACCACCGTCACCAGACCATTGGGTCTCGCGCATTCCCAGGCCAGACGGAAAGTAGCTTCCGCCCCCGCAACCTCCAGCACAACGTCAGCTCCCCCATGATCGCTGTTTGCCCGTACAAACGCTTCACACTTCTCCGGAGAAACCAACAAAATCTCCGGATAATGCTGTCGGATAAACTGCAGACGATTTTTATCCTTTTCACACACAATAATCCGTCTTGGTTTTTTCAGCATTACCGAAAGCAGGGTACAGATACCGGTGGGGCCGGCTCCGATGATCAGCACCGTGTCCTGCTCTGAGATCTCTGAAATACGCGCTGCCCAGTAACCGGTAGCCAGAACATCGCCCACCAGCAATGCCTGTCGATCTGTAACGCCATCCGGAATCTTATTCAGTCCCTGATCTGCAAAGGGCACACACACATATTCCGCCTGGCCGCCATCAATCCGGCAGCCCAGCGCCCAACCGCCATTTTCATCTGTACAGTTATTCACATACCCTTCTTGCAGAAAAAGCATTCACCGCAGAAGGTCTCCACGTTTACTGTCACCCGGTCTCCCGGTTTTACCTTGGTAACTGCCTTTCCAACCTCTTCCACAATCCCCACCATCTCATGGCCAACCGTGATCCCGGGTACTGCCCGCGGAACGCTGCCATGTTTGATATGCAGATCGCTGGAGCAAATGCTGGCGAGTGTCACTTTGACAATAGCATCCCGCTCCTGCATCAGGGTCGGTTTTGGCTTCTCTCTTAATTCGAATTTTCCTTTTGAAACGTAGGTATACGCCTGCATATTTCTATTTTCCTCCACGTTTTTTATAATCCTCGTCTATACGTTTTTTCCAGTCTGCATTCAACGGGGCACTGCACCGGACAGAGCTGATTGCTTCGCTGACCACCTCATAATTCAACGCGGTTCCTTCACTGTCGCACTGATAGTTGACTGCACGGTCTGCACCGATTCCGAACTGGCTTGCGGTCTCTACCGCGTCAATATTAGCACCGAGGAACAAAAACTCCCAACCGTATTTCGCTTTCTGCCGCTCGATCATCTGCCTCACTTTTTCGCTGTTGTACCGGCGGCTGGCATTTTCCATTCCGTCCGTAGTGATTACGAACATGGTGTGTTCCGGTACATCCTCCGGTCTTGCATACTTATGAACATTTCCAATGTGATGAATCGCACCGCCGATGGCATCTAAGAGCGCTGTGCATCCGCGAACTGTATAATCCCGGTCGGTCATCGGTCGGATTTTCTTTACATCTACACGGTCGTGCAGGACTTCACTCACATTGTCAAACAGTACCGTTGAGATCAATGCTTCGCCCTCTGCTTTTTTCTGCTGCTCAATCATAGAATTGAATCCGCCGATGGTGTCCCGTTCCAGTCCGTTCATGGAACCGCTGCGGTCTAAGATAAAAACGATCTCTGTTAAATTCTTTCTCATATGCTTGTCCTCCTCCAAAAAGATCTCGCCCTTGCGGGCTCGCTGTCGCGGTATTCGCCAAGGTTTCGAGCAAGCTCGAACTTTGGCTCATTACACGCGCATATGGCTGCTCGGTTTTGTACCTTACAGTCATAGTATAGCGATTTTCTTTTGTGGAGTGGTCGCATGGAAAGCGACATTTCTTTGTTCTTATGCTCCGATCAGACTCTGGTCAAAGGCAAACAGTGCCTCGTTAATTTCATACACATTATAGTTTCCCCGTTCGACAAAATATTCTACAATGATGTCAAATTTACTTGAATGGGACAATGTGAATCCTGCCTTGCCGAGCATCTCCTGCATCTGGGCAAGCGGTAGCTCCAAAGCGAGGGCAAATGCCAGCACCGTAGGTTTGGATGGCTTATAGAATCTATCCGAACGGATTTTTGAGAAGAGCTTTCTGTCAATATTTGCTTTCTTGTAGCACTGTGCATCCGTCATACCGCTTTCCTCAATCTTTCGAAGCAGCATTTCTGAAAAGCTCTCATCCATCTGCCCCAGCGCCTCTTCCAGAGACTGACTGCTGCAGGATTTACAGATTGCTTCGGGCGGCAGCGGGACAGATGCAGCTTCAAAGCAGGATTCCTCTTGCCATGCTTCGGAACACCGACTCTGTTCTGCCCTCCTGTCGGTATGTTCTTCCACATACCGGTCATCTATGTACACTGCGATGTCATCAAACAGCTTTCCGCTAATCTGATATGTCTTTCGGTCAAAAATAACGATATAGACCATCATCTCGTTTTCCAGCAGAAATTCGCTGATGGTATCGACTGCAACCTTCAGAGCCTGGTCTTTTGGATAGCCGTAAACACCGGAGGAAATCAGCGGAAAGCTACAGACTGACAGCCATTTTCTTTCGCCAGATTCAAAGATGTCCGATAACAGGATTCCAGAAGCTCCTGCTCCCGATGCCTGCCATCCCGCCAGCGCGGACCGACTGCATGGATCACATATTTGCAGGGCAGACGGTATCCCTTTGTAATTTTTGCACTGCCGGTTTCGCAGCCATGCAGCGTACGGCATTCTGCAAGCAGTTCCGGTCCGGCCGCACGATGAATGCAGCCGTCCACACCACCGCCGCCCAAAAGGGACGTGTTGGCAGCATTGACGATTGCGTCAACGTTCATTTTTGTAATATCGTTTCTGATCATTTGCAACGGCATGAAGCACCCCTCCCATTCGTCCAGCAGTTGAAAATCAACATTAGTAAATAAAATATCCCATAACATAAGCTTCTTTAAAAACACTTTGATTCTTGACTCCAGGAACTTTATCGAGATATTCCATGTCATTACTTGCAATCTTAACTCTTTTTAAGTTAAGATGCAATATTTGAGTTAAAAGTAGTTGAAAATCAACATTATTAAAAATCATTTTCGAAAAAAGTCCGGTGTAGCATGAGCATTACACCCACACTGCACCGAACCTTCCATAACGCATTATCTGATATTTCTTAGCTAAAGTAGTCGGGGATTTTTCTATCATACCTAAAAATTAAGCGCTTATTTTATGCTAATGTGATTTACTGTGGAATCTGTGGCATTCCTGATCCATCTGCTCCAGGGATCGGTGGCATTGCCTGAAATACTGTCGCAAGTTCTTCAACTTCTCCGGCTTTAGACCACTGAGCCATACCCGCTTTCCATACTAAACTTTCTTTATTAAACTGGTTTCGCAAACACGTTGCTGCGTATAAAAAGTAAATATCCAAATCTTTTTGAATGATTGGAAGTCCTTATGCGGTGATGCGGAGTATTTTCATAGGTTGCACTCCTATAAAAACGGATTCTCCATTTTTATTTTCTTGCAATCTTGTTATATGCCAAAATTCAGAAAACAGCGACGAATTTTCCGTTTTTATTTTCCGAATTGCTATTGGCACTTCCTCAACAGCAACTGGCTTCAGGGGTATATGAAAAACGCAAATTATATCATGTACGGTGTTTCCGCACATGATACAGCACATGATCCATCATAATCACGACCTATGATGCACACATTCAATAGGCTGTTTCTCCAAAAATAATTGTGAACTTTTCTGTGAATTTTGTGTCTAATAGATTGGCTATGCAATGCAATCAACATATAATATAAGTGCAATAGCAAGGAAAGGAGTTGACATTCATGGCTACCACAACTAATTTCAGTGTCCGTATGGACAGCGACATCAAGAAACAGTGCGAAGCACTGTATGGTGAATTAGGCATCAACCTTACTACCGCTATCAATGTGTTTCTTCGCCAGTCGCTCCGCGTCGGCGGTTTTCCTTTTGATGTTCGTATGGAGCAGCCGAACAAGGAAACAATGGCAGCAATGCTGGAAGCAGAACTCATTGCTCGTGATCCTTATGTAAAACGCTACTCTGATGTAGAGGAAGCATTGAGGGCGTTAAAAGAATGAGCAAACATTTAGACGTTGTTTGGACAAATCAATTTAAGAAGGATTACAAGCTGGCAATGAAATGTCATCTTGATATTGACCTTCTGGACGACATCATTCGCAAACTGGCAAGCAGCGAACATCTTCCAGAAAAGAATAAAGACCACGCTTTAACCGGAAACTGGGTCGGGCATCGTGAGTGTCACATTCAGCCGGATTGGCTATTGGTCTATCGGATTGAGAATGATTTGCTCGTCTTGACACTATCCCGAACAGGAACGTACAGCGATTTATTTGGAAAGTAAGAAAATGCACTCGGTACAAACGCCGGGTGCATTTTTCTTTCCGCAGAAATGAAAAAGCACTCTATCATGGGCACAGCCAATAATAAGTCCTATGACGCAACCCATGATACCAACCCATGATAACTTAGAGGATGACCCCCATCAAGATATCCACCAAGTTAGCCACCAAGATTCTACGCCGGCAGCAGCTATATTGCTCCTAATACCCCCATCTCCAATTTGCCAAAAGTGAATCCTCCGGCAGCGAGGCAAACACATCATTCTCGACCGCACAGCGTAAAGAGTCTGTATTTCGTTTCAGTACATCCGATGCAGAAACAGCAGAAACCTGATATACACCTTCCTCCAGATGCTTAAAAACACATAATATGCCGCTTTATCTCAAATACTCCGTAAAGAATGAGTTAAGCTTTTCAAACGGAATGATCTCCATCTGATCGTAAAGGTCGGTGTGGTTTGCACCGGGTATGATGAGCAATTCCTTGTTATCGCCGGTCAGCTTGCTGTATGCGGTACATTCATTTGCCCTCTGGTCTAACTGGATTTCATAACTCCATGACCACCATAGAGATGGCCCAGACAGGCCGGAAGGTCTACTTGCTGCACGGAGAACTGGAACGGGGCGAGGTTCCTTTCTGCCCTGCGTGCGGTCAGAAAATGCACATCCATGGGAGCAGGATCACCATGCTCCGGCACCTGTGCTTTGGCTCCCGTCTTAGCGCAGTCAGCTTTGAGAAGCGGAGGTACCGCTGTCCTTGCTGCGGGCATACGGAGATGGAGAGCGTTCCCTTCAAGGCGGACGACCATAACATCACCCGTGAGCTGTTTCAATTCACAAGGGATCTTCTGGCCTATGGGTTTACCAACAAGGAGGTATCCGAATTGACTGGCCTTGGTAAAAACACGGTGAAAGAGATTGATCTGCAACGGCTCAAGGACAAGTACACGGTGGACGGCAAAACCCTCAGAAAGCCTGAGAAGCAGGCTCGTTTTCTCGGCGTGGACGAGTTTAAGCTGCACAACGGCTACAAATACGCCTCCCTCATCATCGACATGGAGAGCGGACATATTCTGTGGCTCGCACACGGCAAGCGCAAGCGTACCGTCTATGACTTCATAGATCATGTAGACGAGGCTTGGATGGACGGCGTGGAGGCTGTTGCCTGTGACATGAACTCGGACTTTCAGAAAGCCTTTGAGGAACGCTGCCCTCATATCCAGCCTGTTTTTGACTACTTCCACCTCGTCAAGAACTTCAACGAAAAGGTTGTTGGTGCCATCCGCAAGGACGAGGAAGCCGCTGAGGGCAAGGTCATCTCCCGTGGTGGAGAACTATTCTCTCAGCCTGTTGTTGTCCGCAAATCCGGCTATGTCCAGCGATACGAGGAACTTATCCGGCAAAACCAGCTTTTCTTTACTCTGGACATCATCAAGGACAAATTGGCAAATGCCTACAAGCAGACGGACGAGGCGGCCATGGCGGAGGAAATATCCGACATCATGGACATCTGCACCGTTAAAAGTATCGTTCATCATTTCTCCTCATTGGAACATGTTATAAGATATTTTTGTGGCGATGCCATGCCATTATTATGAGAGCAATGAGCATAGTGGCGGTTTCCGCAACAGGAAATGCAAGCCAGATTCCGTTCAGTTGGAATAATTGTTCAGACACCATAAGGCAGGAACAAGGAAAAGCAGTTGTCTGCATAATTGAATCGCAATGCTGGAACCTACTTTCTGTCGCCTGAAAATAGGTGGAAATCATGGTAGAGAGACCGCAAAACAGATAGCTTGCCGCCATGATTCGCATAGCGGATATTCCAAA